>SKEG01000022.1_pt1 | contig 191112 bp, 142 predicted proteins | sample 4826631 | NCBI WGS metagenome assembly SKEG01 (sample SAMN11008815, study PRJNA524170) | human gut metagenome | biome: Human fecal sample; material: Feces; isolation source: fecal sample from pouch patient p26, p34, p50 | host: Homo sapiens | place: Israel: Tel-Aviv | collected 2016-11-02
GGGCTGAGGGGCGGGCGATGCCGTTGCCTGCCGGTTAGTGGCGACCGTGGTGGCGGAGCTTGTCGATGGTGGAGTCGGTGCCGTGTCCGCGGGCGTCGGTGCTTCGGCTGCGGGCGTCGGCGGCGGTTTGGCGCTGGCGGCGGTAGTCGATCATGCCTTGGATGATGGGCTTGCCAAAGCTCACGACATCATCGTTGTAGATGGCGGTTCGGGCTGCGAGGAGGCAGTCGGTAAAGTCCATATGGGTCTTGCCGAAGAGTTTGACGGCAAGGGCGACAACGGTGGGCTCGTCGACCATGACGTCATCGAGCAGCCTTTTCATGGCCGCAGCAATTTCAACGCGGGGAACCTTATAGACGTCGCGCAGCGTGACCACGACGCGCGTGATGATTTCGGGGTAGACACGTGCGGTGCGCGTGGCGATGACCTTGGCAGCGCGCGGTGACAGGACCTCGTCGTCGTCAAGCAGGTAGCGAAGGATGACGGTCTCGTCGATGATGGTGCTACTCATGGATATCTACTTCCTCGGGACCCAAAACCGACTCGTCGCTTTCTGTGGCTAGGTATTCAATCCAGGCATTGCGCTCCTCGGAGCGGCGATTGGGGTCCCCATATGCTTTGAGCAGTCCATAGGCGGACGTGCCGTCCTTGGAGCGCACGGCGACCGGCTGAAAGGGGAGCTTGCGCATCAAAATACTCTGCGCGACAAATAGACGGACAGCCTCGGCGAGCGATGTGCCCATGGCGTCGTAGAGACGCTCGGCATGCTGCTTGTCTTCCTCGCGAATGCGCACCTGCAGGATGGCTCGTTTTTGAGTCGATGACATCACTGGCCTCCCTTAATGAGCGTGCAATTTGAATAGTCAAATACAACATCGGCTAATAATAGCCAATCTTACAACCACTACTTTATTGCACTAGAGTAATTGAGTGTAAACGATATTACAAACGTACTACATCTTTCAGAAACGAGCGTGAAATCTCCCTTGGATGTACGCATGTAATACACTCACCTTTATAGCTTCTAGAGAATAATTCCAACCTGCCAAAACCCCTGCAATACACCCGTATTGCAGGGCCTATGCTCAAGTTTGCCCCCTGCAACTGCGTATATTTAACCTGTATATCGTTGGAGAAACTCTACCGAGTGCATGTTTCGCCGCATGCATTCGATTCGTCGATGCCGGACCACGGGCGGTCCGGGGCAACGTCGACAGGGTCTCTCCGGCATGGGATTCAGGAGGGAGTGAACAACATGGGCAATAAACGAGTCGTGGCTGATTCTTCACGCTGCATTGGGTGCCAAACCTGTATGGCGGCGTGCATCGAGGCGCACGATATTCCCGGCAACATCGCCGCACCTCGCTTGCGCGTAACGCGCACCTACGAGATTTCCGCGCCGGTGGCATGTCACCACTGCGAGGACGCTCCGTGCGCCAAGGCCTGCCCCACGGGCGCCTTGTTCTTTGATCCAAAGAACCATCGCATCGGCGTCAACGAGGACAACTGCATCGGCTGCAAGAGCTGCGTCATGGCATGCCCCTTTGGCGCCGTGAGCGTGGCGACCACGCAGGTCCCCGTCTTGATGGGTGACGTTCGCGTGGGTTCGCAGACTAAGAGCTTCGTGCTCAAGTGCGACCTGTGCGTGGACCGTCCCGGCGGTCCGGCGTGTGCCGAGGCGTGTCCGACCAAGGGCCTCACCCTGGTAGACGAGGAGCGTCTGGCAGAACTGACTGCCGAGCGTGCCCGCGCCACCATCGAAAACGAGGCGTAAGCGTCGGGCGACAGGCCCAATGATTGTCAAATAAGTACCGAGCATTCGGTAGCAGAGAAAGGAAGGAGGGTGTCATGGAGAAGCATAAAGTGATCTGCCCGTACTGCGGCGCCGGTTGCCAGTTTAACCTCCTGGTCCAAAACGGCCAGGTCGTGGGCACCGAACCGCTCAACGGCATCACCAACCAGAGCGAGCTGTGCCTTAAGGGCATGAGCGGCTACGACTTCATCAACGACACCAAGATCTTGACTCCTCGCGTACTGCACCCGATGATCCGCCGCACTAAGGGCGCGGATCTTGAGCGCGTAAGCTGGGACGAGGCACTGGATTTCACCGCATCTAAGATGCAGGCCATAATTGACGAATATGGTCCTAACGCTGTCATGACCACCGGCTCTTCGCGAGGCGGCGGCAATGAGGCGAACTACGTCATGCAGAAGTTTACGCGTGCGTGCATCGGCACCCACAGCGTGGACAACTGCGCCCGTACTTGACACGGCCCTACTGTCCTCGGTCTGATGGACACGGTTGGTTCAGGTTGCATGTCATGCTCCATCCCCGGTATGGAGGATGCGGGCTGCATTTTCCTCTTCGGCTATAACCCTGCCGATTCGCACCCCATCGTCGCAAGGCGTATCGTGCGAGCCAAAGAAAAGGGTTGCAAGATCATCGTCGCCGATCCGCGCCATATCGAAACTGCGCGTATCGCCGATCTCTACCTTCCGATCAAGAACGGTTGCAACGTTGCGTTCCTCAACGCCTTTGCCAACTGCTTGGTCAACGATGGCCTCTACGACAAGGAATTCGTCGCCGAGCACACGAACGGCTTTGACGAGTGGTGGGAGACCATCAAGAACTACACTCCCGAATCCGTACAGGACATCACGGGCGTCGAGCCTGCGTTGATCCACCAAGCTGCCGAGATGTACGCCACGGCGAAGCCCTCTGCCATCATTGGCTGGGGCATGGGCGTATGCCAGCAGAAGCAGAACCTGAAGACGGTGCACACCATCGCCTCCATCGCCTGCGTTGCCGGCCAGATCGGCAAACCCAACTCCGGCCTCGCGCCCGTGCGTGGCCAGAACAACGTCCAGGGCTCCTGCGATATGGGCATGCTGCCCAACCTGTATCCTGGCTACCAGAAAGTCACCGACCCGGCTGTGCGTGCCAAGTTTGCCAAGGCTTGGGGCGTGCCCGAGGAAAAGCTCCCGCTCGAGGAGGGCTACAAGCTCACCGACCTGGGCCACCTGGTCGACGAGGGCAAGGTGCACTGCTTCTACAACTACGGCGAGGACCCGGTGCAGACCGAGCCCGATTCGGCCGGCATGCGCAAGACGCTCTCCGAGCTGGATCTGTTCATTTGCCAGGACATCTTTATGACGCAGACGACCATGCTCGCCGACGTCATCCTGCCCGCTACCTCTTGGGGCGAGCACGAGGGTGTCTTTACCGCATCCGACCGTAGCTTCCAGCACTTTGACGCGGCTGTTCCGCCCAAGGGCGAGTGCCGTCACGACTGGGAGATCTTCGCGGACCTGTCTACGCGCATGGGCTATCCCATGCACTACGACAACACCGAGCAGATCTGGAACGAGTGCATTAGCCTGTGCCCCAACTTTGTGGGCGCGACCTACGAGAAGATGGCTCCCGAGGGCGGTTACGCCCAGTGGCCCGTCAAGAGCACCGATGTGAACGACCACGGTACGCCTGACATGTTCGCTGGTGGCAAGTTCACCACCAAGGATGGCCGTGCCAACCTGATGGCGCACGACTGGGAGGCGCCCTCCGAGCTTCCCGACGATGAGTACCCGCTCATCCTGTGCACCGTCCGCGAGGTCGGCCACTACAGCTGCCGCTCGATGACCGGCAACTGCAAGACGCTGGCGCTGCTTGCCGACGAGCCCGGTTTTGTCCGCATGAATCCCGCGGACGCCCAGGCGCGCGGCATCAAGAATGGCGACATCGTCTCGATTCACAGCCGCCGCGGCCAGGTATACAGCCGTGCCGACGTGAGCGATCGCATCAACAAGGGCACGGTCTACATGACCTACCAGTGGTGGATCGGCAAGTGCAACGAGCTGACCATTCACAAGGTCGACCCGGTCTCGCATACGCCCGAGGACAAGTTCTCCGCCTGCCAGGTCGACGCTATCGCCGACCAGGTCTGGGCTGAGGGCGAGGTGGAGCGTCAGTACACCGAGCTCAAGCAGGCTCTGGTGGACGCCGCCGCTCCCCAGGACGTTGAGCCCGGTGCCGCCAAGTTCGACGACGAGACGCACGTGAACCAAATCGTGTAGTCCCGTTCTCGTTGGCTTTTTGGGCCGGGCGTCCCGTACGTTCGGGAGCCCGGCCCGTTATTTTGAAAGGAAGTGGGGATGAACCGCTTCATCGACATCAACCCGGAGAGGTGCATCGGCTGCGGAACATGCCAGTCCGCCTGTGCCGACGCCCACCGGATGCAGGGTCTTCAGGATACGCCGCGCCTGACGCTCGTGAAGACCGGCGGTATTTCGGCCGCCCTTGCCTGCCACCATTGCGAGGGTGCCCCCTGCGCCGAGGTCTGCCCGGTGAATGCCATCGAGCACGATGGCGACCGCATCCACGTCAAGGAGCAGGAGTGCATCGGGTGCAGGCTGTGCGCCATCGCGTGCCCCTTCGGAGCCATCCATCCCGATGGCACGTCTATCGCCGGTGTCGCAGGCATGTGCGACCCGACGCCTTCGTATCCTAAGTCCCTGAGCAGCCTGCTTACGTGGGCTCCTGGCCAGTACACCTGCGCTGTCAAGTGCGACCTGTGCGCCTTCGATCCGGACGGCCCGCATTGTGTGGCGGCGTGCCCCACCAAGGCGCTGACCGTCATGGGCGGCGCGGCCGATCGCGAGCTCGACGAGGCCAAGCGCCTGCGCTCGATCGAAAACGGTCCGGTCGTCGACGTTACCGCTGTGGCCCAGGGCCTGTCCGAGAAAGCAGAAGGGAGCGTAAACAATGGATAGCATGACGCTGTTTATCGCATCGCTTGCCGTCTCGTGCATCGGTGCGCTCGCCTCGGTTCTGCTGATCAAGGCCGATAACGCCGCCAAGACCGCCGGCTGCCTGATCGGCGCCGTCGCCGCGGTGCTTTCGTTTGTGGCCGGTATCCAGGCCGTGCTGGGCGATGTCACGTCGGTCGACACCATCGTGTTCTTCCCGTTTGCCCATTTCCAGCTGCTGCTCAACCAGCTGTCCGGCCTGTTCGTGGCGCTCATCTCGGTGCTCGCGTTTGCCGGTTCAATCTACGGTCTCAACTACTTTGATGAGTACCCGGGCAAAAAGGGCCGCGCCGGCTTCTTCTTTAACACCTTCGTGGCGTCCATGATGCTCGTCATCACCGGCGACAACGTGTTTTGGTTCCTGGTCGCCTTTGAGCTCATGTCGCTGACCTCGTACTTCCTGGTCGTGATCGAGGAGAACGAGAACTCCATCCATGGCGGTTGGCTCTACTTTGTGATCGCGCACGTGGGCTTTGTGCTCATCATGGCGAGCTTCCTCACCATGACCAACTTCGCCGGCGGCTCGTTTGCCTTTGCGGATTTCCGCGCTACGCAGTTTAGCCCCGCGGTCGCATCCGTGTGCTTCGTGCTCGCCTTCTTTGGCTTTGGCGCCAAGGCCGGTATCATCCCGCTGCACGGCTGGCTGCCCAAGGCGCATCCCGAGGCGCCGTCCAACGTGTCGGCCCTCATGTCCGGCGGCATGATCAAGATCGGTATCTTCGGTATCCTCAAGGTGGGCCTCGACCTGCTCTCCGCCTCTGGCGTTCAGGTCTGGTGGGGTCTTATGGTCATGGTCTTCGGTGCGATCTCGTCGGTCCTCGGCGTGGCCTTCGCCCTGCAGGAGCATGACATCAAGCGCCTGCTGGCCTATCACTCCGTCGAGAACATCGGCATCATTCTGCTCGGCGTCGGCGCCTCCATGGCCGCCATGGCGCTCAACTCGGTCGGCATCGCCGTCCTGGCTCTGATGGCCGCCCTCTACCACACGTTTAACCACGCGATGTTTAAGGGCGAGCTGTTCTTGGGCGCCGGTGCGCTGCTGTACTCCACGGGTACGCGCAATATGGAGAAGATGGGCGGCCTGTTCCGTCGTATGCCGGCAACGGCCATCTGCTTCCTTATTGGCGCGCTTGCCATCTCGGCCATCCCGCCCTTCAACGGATTTGTGTCCGAGTGGTTTACCTACCAGTCGCTGTTTAACGCTGCCATGCAGGGCGACAAGGCCGTCATGATCGTGGCCGTGTTCGCTGCCGTCGCGCTCGCAATTACCGGCGCACTGGCCGTCACGTGCTTCGTCAAGGCCTATGGCGTCTCCTTTGCCTCCGCGCCCCGCTCCGAGGCCGCGTCCAATGCCAAGGAGGTTCCTGCCCCCATGGTGTTTGCGCAGGGCCTGCTCGCGGCCATCTGCGTCGTGCTGGGCATTGGCGCTCCCGTGATCGCGCCCGTGCTGGTCGATGTCGCCGCGTCCGTGCTGCATCCGTACGGTGGCGTGTTTGCCGCCGAGGGCATGGAGCTCATGAACCAGTACTCCGGCGCTGCCACCTCCACGCCCGCGATCGCCATTGCGCTCGTGGTGCTTGTCGGCCTTGCCTGCGGCTATCGCAAGCTCAAGACCGTCGGCAAGGTGCAGAAGTCCCAGCCGTGGGCATGCGGCTATGCTCCCAACGAGCATATGCCCGTCGTGGCCACGACCTTTGCCTCCGAGGTGTCCTGGTTTATGCAGCCGCTCTACACGCTGCGCGACCGCTGCACGGCCGTCTGCTGGTCCATCGCGCACTTCTTCCAGAAGCTCACCGGTGTGGCCGAGGCTGTGGAGCCCGTACCCGACAAGGTTCTCGTCGATGCCCCGCATAAGGGTGTCGAGAAGCTCGCCGATCTCGCGACTAAGCTCGAGGGCGGCAACTACAGCATCTATATCTGCTACATCGTCGCGGCACTCGTGGTGTTCCTCGTGCTCGCCGTGCAAATGGGTTAAGGAGGGGAGAGCATGAACAACATCGTACTTGCCGTTCTGCAGGGCGTGGTCGTCATGGCCGTCGCACCGTTCTTCTCCGGTCTCGGCCGCGTGATCCGCGCCAAGATGCACAACCGTCGCGGCCCCAGCATCATGCAGGACTACCGCGACCTGGCCAAGCTCTTTGCGCGCCCCGAGTCCCAGAGCGAGGATGCGAGCTTTGCGCTGCGCATCATGCCGCCGCTGTTCTTCGCCGTCGCCTTTATGCTCGCGATGGGTCTGCCGCTCTTTACGGCACAAAGCCCCATCCCGGTCTTTGGTGACGCCATTACCATCATGTACAGCCTGGCGCTCGCCCGTTTCTTCTTCGCCCTCTGCGGTGTGGATTCGTCCAACGCCTACGCCGGTATCGGCGGCGTCCGCGAGCTGCTCATGAGCGTGCTCATCGAGCCGTCCATGCTGCTGGCGCTGTTTGCCGCCGCCCTGGTGTGCGGCTCCACCGACATCGCCACCATGGGTCAGCACATCATGACGGGCGCCATCGACGCGCCGGTCGCCGTGATCCTCGCCGGCATCGCCTTTGCGATTGCCTGCTACATGGAGCTCGGCAAGCTGCCGTTTGACCAGGCCGAGGCAGAGCAGGAGCTTCAGGAAGGCCCGCTCGCCGAGCTTTCCGGCCCGTCGCTTGCGATGGCCAAGCTCGCCATGTCCATGAAGCAGGTCCTGGTCGTCGCCTGGTTCTGCGCGATCTTCGTCCCCTGGGGCGAGCCCGCAACCGTAGGCGCAGCCGCCGTTCTGGGTGCAGTCATCTTCCTGGTGAAGTGCCTGATCGACTTTGTCGTATGCGGCGTGATCGAGAACTCCTGCTCGCGCTCGCGTTTTAAGGTGCTTGGCAATCAGACCTGGGCCGTCGTGGGGATCGCCGTTCTGGCGTTTGTCTTCGTGGTCGTCGGCGTGTAGGAGAAGGGAGAAACAATGTCATTTGCAGTCAGTCTGTCCCTTCTCGGCTTGGTCGCTATCGCGGCCCCGATGGTGGCCTCGGTGCTCGTCGCCCTGTTCCCCCGTCCGTACGCCAAGTGGTTCAGCGTTTTGGGTGCCGCCGTCTCGACGGGCTGCACCATCGCCCTCGCCGCGAATTTCGCTGGCGCCGGCATACCCGACACTCAGGTCCCCCTGATCTCGTTTGGGCAGACCCTCGTCATGGGATTCACCTTCGATCGCATGAGCACGCTGCTCGCGCCCGCCTTTGTGGGTATCGGCCTGCTTGTCGTGATCTATTCGATTCCCTATATGAGCGAGAATAACCGTGAGCATCCCGACGCACCGCGTCGTCGCTTCTACGCGTACCTCGCGACCTTCATCGGTGCCATGGCCGGCCTCGTGTACAGCTCGACCCTTTTGGGCCAGCTCGTGTTCTTTGAGATCACGGGTGCCTGCTCTTGGGGCCTGATCAGCTACTACATGTCGCCTACGGCCAAGAAGGCCGGCATGAAGGCCCTGATCATCACGCATATCGGTGCGCTCGGCCTGTATCTGGGTGCTGCCATCGTGTTTGCCCACACCGGCACCTTCGCCATCACCGCGATTGCCGGCCTCGACGCCAAGCTCAAGGCTATCGTCCTTCTGCTGGTGCTCTTTGCCGCTTGGGCCAAGTCCGCGCAGGTCCCCATGTACATGTGGCTGCCTTCGGCCATGGAGGCGCCGACGCCTGTTTCGGCCTATCTGCATGGCGCCTCGATGGTCAAGGTCGGCGTGTGCGTGTTCGCGCGTGCACTCGTCTCTGCCGGCGAGATCCCCGAGATCGTGGGTTGGGTCGCCATTATCGACGCCATGGTCACCATGCTCTTTGGCTTCCTTATGTACCTGCCGCAAAAGGACATGAAGCGTCTGCTGGCCTTTTCCACGATCGCCCAGCTCTCCTATGTGTTCTTTGGTCTGGGCCTTTCGGTCTTTGGCAGCCAGCTCGCCTTCGATGGCGCCGTCTGCCACATCTTTAACCACGCTTTCGCCAAGACGCTGTTCTTCCTGATCGCCGGTTCGTTCTCCTTTACGCTCGGCACGCGTATGCTGCCCAAGCTTCGCGGCATCGTAAAGAAGTACCCGATCTCGGGCGTGGGCTTCGGTGTCGCCGCGCTCGCTATTGCCGGCGTGCCGCCCATGAACACGTTCTTCTCGAAGTTCCAGATTATCGCCGGCGGCTTCTCTGTGGGTGCCGGCAACGTCGCGATCCTGGTGCTCGTGTGCATCATGGTCGCCGAGACCGTCGCCACCTTCGCCTGGTTCCTCAAGTGGATGGGCTATTGCCTGCCCGGCGAGCCGAGCGACGAGGTCGCTGCGGGAGCCCCGCTTCCCCGCGCGATGGCGTTCGTGTTCATCGTGCTCATCATCATGGTCATCGTCAGCGGCCCGCTTTCGGCCAGCTGGATCGGTTAGGAGGTAGAACGACATGGGTTATTCGATCGTCAACATCCTTGGCGGCCTTCTGATCGTCACGTCCACCATGGTGGTCGTCTCCAAGAACATCAAGCACGCCATTCGCTGGTATGCGGTGCAGTCGCTGGTGCTCGTGGGACTGCTCGCTACGCTCGGTGCTACTACCGGTGCGCAGGAGCTGCTTATGTGGGCCGGATCTGCCTTTATCACTAAGGTCGTCCTGGTCCCTTACATCCTCAACCGCGCATACAAGAAGATGGGCGAGCCGAGCGACGCATCGCTCAAGGCCGGCCTTAAGCCCGCGTGGGCCATCTGCATCATCGCCGTCGAGGTCGCGATCTGCTTTGCCGTTGTGACGCAGATCAGCCTGCCCACGGCCGAGGTCGCAACGCCTGCGCTCGCTATTAGCTTCGCTCACTTCTTCGTGGGCCTCACCTGCATCATCTCGCAGCGCAACATCATGAAGCAGATCTTTGGATACTGCCTTATGGAAAACGGCAGCCACGTGACGCTCGCGCTTTTGGCCCCCACCGCTCCCGAGATCATCGAGATCGGTATCGCCACCGACGCCATCTTTGCCGTCATCATCATGTCCATCGTCGTGCGTCGCATTTGGGACGACTCCCACTCGCTCGATGCGCGCGACCTGTCCGAGCTGAGGGGGTAGTCCATGGAAACGTTGATTCTCGCCCTGCTCGCGACTCCTTTGGTGTTCTCGCTGGTCATGGCGTTTTTGCCCAAGAACACGTCCTATAACGTGTTTGCCGGTCTCAACCTGGTCTCCGTCGCAGCCGTCCTGGTGCTGTCGATTATGACGGCCGGCGACGTCCTTATGAGCGGCGAAACCGCGAGCGCTCTTGGCCTGTGGTTCCACCTCGATTCGCTGGGCGCCATCTTTGTGCTGCTCATCGGCTTTATCGGTTTTCTTACGGGGCTGTTCTCGCTGCCCTATGTAAAGGCCGATATCGAGGAGGGCTCCATGCCCGCCGAGCGCGCCAAGCAGTATTTTGCGCTGTTTAGCCTGTTTGTGTTCACCATGCTGCTCGCGTGCCTGTCCAACAACATGATCCTCACGTGGGCCGCCGTGGAGGCAACCACGCTTTCCACTGTGTTCCTGGTGGGTATCTACAAGAACAAGACGGCCCTCGAGGCTTCTTGGAAGTATGCGATGGTCTGTACCGCCGGCGTGGCATTTGGCCTGTTCGGTACGCTGCTGATCTACGCCAACGCCGCCGACGTGATTCCCAACGCCCACGAGGCCGCATTCCTGTCGTGCGTGCTGCCGTATGCCGACCAGTTCGACCCGACGCTCATGCGCCTCGCCTTTGCGTTTATCGTGATCGGCTTTGGCACCAAGGCTGGCCTGTTCCCCATGCACACTTGGCTGCCCGATGCCCACTCTCAGGCTCCGAGTCCTGTCTCGGCCCTGCTCTCGGGTGTTCTGCTTAAGTGTGCCATGCTTGTGATCATGCGCTTCTACGGCTTTACCATCCAGGCCGTGGGTGCCGAGTATCCGCAACTTCTGCTGTTGATCGTCGGCACGCTGTCCATTTTGGTGGCGGCACTCTCGATGTTTCGCCAGGACGACCTCAAGCGCCGCTTTGCGTACTCGTCTGTGGAGAACGTGGGCGTTATCGCCCTGTGCCTGGGTATCGGTGGCCCGCTGGGTATCGCCGCGGCCCTGCTGCACTGCGTGTTCCACGGCTTTACCAAGACGCTTGCCTTCTGCGTGTCCGGCAACATCCAGCACGCCTTTGGCACGCGTAGCCTGGCCAAGATCCAGGGCGTCGTCGAGGTTGCGCCCGCAACCGCCGCGCTCGCCGTCCTGGCGCTGCTCGGCCTTGGTGCCTTCCCGCCCTTTGGCATGTTTATCTCCGAGTTCCTGACCTTTGTCGCCGGTGTTACCGCCGGTCCCATGTGGCTGGTCGTCGTGGTTGCCCTCGGTCTTACCGTGGCCATCTCCGCGCTCACCCGCATCGCACTCAAGTCGGTATTCGGCCATGCGCCCCAGGGCATGGATAAGCATGAGGCCCCGGCGCTCATGCTTATCCCCGAAATCATCCTGGCTGTCATGATCTTGTGGTTTGGCATCGCCACCCCGCTGCCTCTCGTGCACGGTGTGGAGACCGCGACCGGCATCGTGCTCGAGCAAAGCACTGAGGAACTTCACGCGACGCCGATGTACCGCGCTGTGTTCGGTACCGAGACCGCTCAGAGCGAGGTGGAGTAACGAATGATTGAAACTGAGAACAAGGTGTATGCCCGTCGCTGCGAGAGCCATGTCGAGGCCCTGCGCCGCGCCGTTCCGGGCTGCATCGAGAAGGTCGAGTGGCAGTGCGAGGACCAGCTGACGATTACCGTCAAGCAGGACAAGCTGCCCGAGGCCGTCCACTACCTGTATTACGAGCGCTACGGCTGGATTCCCGTGATCGTCGGCAACGACGAGCGCAGTCTGTGCGGTCGCTACGCCGTGTACTACGTCATCTCCATGGAGGGGGAGGACCCCGGCTGGGTGACCGTGCGCACCGAGGTCGATCCCGCCAAGATGACGTTCCCGTCCGTGACGCCGTTCGTCCCCGCCTGCGTGTGGGGCGAGCGCGAGCTTCGCGACATGTTCGGCCTGATTCCCGAGGGCCTGCCCGATCGTCGCCGCCTGGTGCTGCCCGACGATTGGCCCAGCGGCCTGTACCCGCTGCGCAAGGACTCCATGGACTACCGCTTCCGTCCCGCTCCCGCGAGCGACATGGAAAACTACGAGTTCTTGGCCGATACCAAGGGCAAGGAGACCACACTCGTCCCCATGGGCCCGTTGCACATTACCTCCGACGAGCCCGGCCACTTCCGTCTGTTCGTTGAGGGCGAGACGATCGTCGACGCCGACTACCGTCTGTTCTACGTGCACCGCGGTATGGAGAAGGTCGCCGAGACGCGCCTGAACTATGACGCCGTGACGTTCCTCGCCGACCGCATCTGCGGCATCTGCGGCTGTGCCCACTCGGTGGCCTATGCCGAGGCCGTCGAGCGCGCCCAGGGCATTCATGTCCCGCCGCGCGCCCAGTACATCCGCGCCATCATGCTCGAGGTCGAGCGCCTGCACTCGCATCTGCTCAACATTGGCCTCGCATCGCACTACACCGGCTTCGATTCGGGCTTCCAGCAGTTCTTCCGCGTCCGCGAGAAGTCCATGGACCTGGCCGAGAAGCTCTCCGGTCACCGCAAGACCTACGGCCTCAACGTGATCGGCGGCGTGCGTCGCGACATTTTGGCCGAGCAGAAGCTCTCCACGCTCACGACCATCCACCAGCTGCGCTCCGAGGTTCAGGAGCTCGTCGACGTTTTGCTCTCCACGCCCAACTTTATTGAGCGTACGAGCGGTATCGGTATCTTGGACCGCAAGATCGCACGCGACTTCTCGCCGGTCGGCCCGCTCATGCGTGGCTCGGGCTATGCCCGCGACGTGCGCTTTGACCATCCCTTCGACGGCTACGCCGATCCGGACATCCAAAAGATGCACGCCGCTACGGCCGATACCTGCGATGCCTTCGGCCGTACCGCCGTTCGCATCCAGGAGGTCTACGATTCGATCGACATGATCGAGACCATGCTCGAGAACTGCCCGTCGGGTCCCATCCTCACCACGGATTGGGAGTACACCCCGCACAAGTACGCCATCGGCGCCACCGAGGCTCCGCGCGGCGAGGACGTGCACTGGGCCATGCTCGGCAATAACCAGAAGTGCTACCGCTGGCGCGCCAAGGCGGCCACGTACAGCAACTGGCCGGTCCTGCGCTACATGTTCCGCGGCAACACCGTGGGCGACGCTGCGCTGATCGTCGGCTCGCTCGACCCGTGCTACTCCTGCACCGACCGCGTGACGGTGACCGATGTCGCCGCCAAGCGCGACCACGTGCTCGACAAGGAGCAGTTCGAGAACGTCTGGCGCGACAAGTCGCCGCTTGCGGGCGAGGGCACCATGGCCGCTCCGCTCGATGAGGAGGCGCTCTAATATGCTGAAGCTTTGGAAGGTTAACGCCAAGGCCGGCGACGCGACGGTCAAGTACCCGTTTGCGCCGTTTCCCACCAACAAGGACATGCGCGGCAAGCCCGAGCACAACGCCGAGCTCTGCATCGCCTGCGGTGCCTGCGGCGTGGCGTGCCCGGCCGATGCCATTCGCATGGACACCGACCTTGCGGCCGATACCATTACCTGGTCGATCGACTACGGTCGCTGCATCTTTTGCGGCCGTTGCGAGGAAGCCTGCCCCATGGAGGCCATCAAGCTCACCGAGGAGTTTGAGCTGGCCGTCATGAGCAAGGACGACCTCACCAGCAAGAGCGTCTACACGCTCGAGCATTGCTCGCGTTGCGGCAAGCCGTTTGCCCCGCACAAGGAGATCGACTACGCCAAGCGCCTGCTGCAAAAGGCCGGCGGCATGGAGGCCGAGCAGGCCGCCCGCACCGTCGGTATGTGCCAGGAGTGCAAACGCGAGCTCGACGCCCTGCGCGCCGCCTCGGCCGTAAAGACCGGCAACGCGCACGGCATGGCTGCCAACGAGACGCTTGCGTCCGGTGAGCCTCAGGGCCCCGGCATGGAGTATCTGGGCGGCCACGGTGTGAACCCGGAGTATATCGACCGCGAGCTTAACCCCGATGCGCCCGAGATTCCCGCCGGTCCGGCGCCGGTCGAGGGCATCATCATGGATTTTGAAACGAAGGAGGAGTAACCATGGCCGAACCCACGCTTTTGCCCGAGCGGCTTCAGTACCGCCCGACCAAGATCGAGCTCGACGAGAGCATCGAGAAGGCCAAGGCGACCCTTCTTAAGAAGATCAAGCGCTCGGTGTACGTCTACCGTGTCGACTGCGGCGGCTGCAACGGCTGCGAGATCGAGATCTTCGGTTCCATCACGCCCGTCTTTGACGTCGAGCGCTTTGGCATCAAGGTCGTGCCCTCGCCCCGTCACGCCGATGTGCTGCTGTACACCGGCGCCGTGACGCGTGCCATGCGCATGCCGGCCCTGCGCGCCTTTGAGGCCGCACCCGATCCCAAGATCGTGGTGTCCTATGGCGCGTGCGGCTGCACCGGCGGCATCTTCTACGACAACTACTGCGTCTGGGGCGGCACGGATAAGATTCTGCCGGTCGATGTCTACATCCCCGGCTGCCCGCCCAGCCCCGCGCAGACCGTCTACGGCTTTGCCATGGCGCTCGGTCTGCTGGACCAAAAGCTCCATGCCGAGACCACGGTGGAGGCCGCCGGCGAGCAGGCCGATATCCTGCACCCCGGCGTGCCGTACAAGCTGCGCGTTGCCATCGAGCGCGAGGCTCGCGCCATGAGCGGCTACCGTTACGGCCGCGACCTGGCCAACGAGTTTATGGATACGCTCGAGGGCGCGCCCAAGGGTGATATCCGCGGTGCCATGGCGCTGCTCATCGACAAGCAGGACGATCCGCGCCGCGTTGAGGTCTACTCGGCGCTGCAGGATCTGGTGCTGGCCGGAGGTCACTAGATGGAGCTCACGGACCGCTCTGGTTACTTTGCGGGTCCCGGTATGCTCGGCGGCTCCTTTGGCGATGCCTCGCGCGCAAGCGACGAGGCCGCCGAGGGCGTCGCCGACCCCTGCCTGGGCCATGCGCCCGACCAGGTGGTCTTCTATGAGCTCACGCGTAAGTTTGTGGAGACCGAGGAAGACGTTCCCCAGGAGGCCTGCGACGTGCTGTACTACACGCTCGCCGTGGGCCACCACACCGGCGTGCTCGATTGCTTTGAGCCGCGCCTGTCGGTGCCGGTGGATGTCTTCTATTCGCTCGTCGATGCGCTGCCGGAGGGGGAGGCCAAGACCAAGTTCGAGGCCATCCGCTCCTTTGGCGAGTGCCAGCTTGACAAGGCGGCGGTGCCGTCGCTGCTCGAGGCCTGCGACACGCTGCTCGACGAGCGCGGTTTTCGCGGCTCGGCCAAGGCCGGCATCTCGGTGTTCGACGACGACTTTGGCTTGCATGCCCAGCAGGTCGCGTTTCTGATGAAGTTCCGCGATCTGGTTGAGCGCGTGCGCGATGTGTCGGGTGTGTACCTGACGGGAAGGTTGCAGTAATGGGTCGCGTTGTGGATGGACGTGTGAACGGCGCCCCGTTTGCGGGTATCGTGCTCACGGCGGGAAGCGTGCTGCGTGCCGACGATGCCGCCGGCCCCGTGCTCTCCAAAAAGATGGAGGACGCGCCCATTGCCGGTTGGTACACCATCGACGGTGGCCAAACGCCCGAGGACGACATCATCGAGGTCAAGCGCGAGCGTCCGCCTCGCCTGGTCTTGGTCGATGCCGCCGACATGGCGCTGCCCGTCGGGTCTATCCGCCTGCTCGATAAGCGCGATGTGGCCCGCAAGTCGATGTTCACCACGCATTCGCTCCCTTTGTCGATTCTGATCGAGGAAATCGAGCAATCGTGCGAAGATATCGTCTTCATAGGGATTCAGCCGGGCGATACGGAGTTTTACAACCCTATGTCCCCGGAGGTCTTTGACGCCGTCGACGCCGTGTACGACGCCGTGGCCGCCAACGACTTTTCCCACTTTGTCCGCTTGGGACAAGAGCAATAGGAGCGCTTGTCCCTGCTGATTAGGAAAGAAGTGATTGACATGGCAGATTCCAAGGCAGAATATCCCGCTCCCGATTGCCTGGCGCCCGCCGCGATCGAGGCCAAGACCGAGGCCGCCGGCGTGACCAAGGCCAACCTGCCGGTCGCAAAGGCCTTTCTGCAGGCAATGTTCGCCGGCGCGTTCATTGCCTTCGGCGGCCTGTTCTTTACCGTGTTCTTGAGCGATAGCACGCTGGGCTGGGGCGCCCAGCGCGTCGTGGGCGGCCTGTGCTTTTGCCTGGGCCTGGTGCTGGTGCTGGTGTGCGGCGCCGAGCTGTTTACTGGCAATTCGCTTATGGTCTGCGCACTCAAGAGCAAAAAGATCACCCTGGTCCAGATGCTCAAGGCTTGGGTCGTCGTATGGGTCGGTAACTTTGTCGGTGCCCTGTTCATCGTCTTTTTGGTGTACATGGCCGGCATTTACAAGCTCAACGGCGAGGCGGTCGCCAATTCCATGGTGAGCGTCGCCGCCGGCAAGGTGACGATCGACTGGGTGACGATCTTCTTCCGCGGCATCCTGTGCAACATCTTTGTGTGCCTGGCCGTGTGGATCGGTACCGCCGGCAAGACCGTGGTCGATAAGGTTGTTGGCATTCTGCTGCCCATCGCCGCCTTTGTGGCCTGCGGTTTTGAGCACTGCGTTGCCAACATGTACTTTTTGCCCATGGGTGCCGTGATGCAGGCGTGCGGCTACGGTGCCGACGTCGCCGGTGCCGATGCGCTCAACGCCGCGGGCATTGCGTTTAACCTGTCCGCCGCCACGTTGGGCAACATCGTGGGCGGCGCGCTTCTGGTCGCGCTCGGCTACTGGTTTATCTACGCCAAGAAGTCCGAGGCGTAAGGTATCGCCTGTTTGACGTTGGGCCTCCCGCGGGGCGTTGCCGTGCGGGAGGCTTTTTTGGCCTGGGGCTCGTTCCCGGGCTGTTGGTCTGTTGTGTTTGGCTTGTGAAAGGGGTAATCGAGATGGCATCTGCTGTGAAGCGTGACGGTCGCGCCGTGGTGACCACATGCGGGGGATGCTATGCCGATTGCGCCTTTGCGGCACGCGTTGAGGACGGTCGCGTGGTGGCTGAGTTGCCGGTGCCGGGGCATCCGTGCGCGGCGCGCGCCCTGTGCGCCCGCGGACGGCATCGCCTGGCAATGCCGTTTGACGAGCGCGACCGCATCGTGCACCCCATGCGACGCCGCCGGGATGGCTCGGGGTTTGATGCGATTACCTGGGACGAGGCGTTTGCTCAGATTGCCGAGCGTCTTTTGGGGATTGTTGACGAGTGCGGGCCTCGTGCGCTGGGCATGACGCTCGGCGTTCCCTCGTTCGACCGCTACTGGGCCTATCGCCTTATGCATGCGCTGGGTTCGCCCAACGTGTACGGTGCCGATGGCGCCTGCGAGGTAAGCCGTCTCACCGGTTGGGAGCACAGCCTGGGCTACAGCCCCGCCTCCGACCTGGCGCATACCGATTGCATCATGTATTTGGGGCGTTCCATTGTCGATTCGTCGACGATGGGGTCGGTCGATGCACTCAACGACGCGCGCCGGCGTGGGGCGAAAATCATCGTGGTTGACCCCCGGCGCAGTGGTTCGGCCGCTATTGCCGATCGCTGGCTCCGCGTGCGTCCGGGCTGCGACTTGGCGCTGCTGTTGGGTATTGTCCACGTGTTGATTGCCGAGGGCCTGTACGACCACGAGTTTGTGGACCGCTATACCACGGGTTTTGACGAGCTGGTGCAGGCGGCCCGTGCTTGGACGCCCGAGTGGGCCGAGTCGATGTGCGACGTGCCAGCCGCAGAGATTGTCGCCACGGCGCGCGATCTCGCTGCCGCCGCGCCTGCCGCTGTGGTGGATGCGGGTTTTCATGGTGGCATCGGCATCGCGTATGCCAATAGCACCCAGACCGCACGCGCTATCTGCTTGGTCGATGTGCTGCTGGGCTGTATTGGACATGCGGGTGGCGCGCTCAATCCGCCCACACCGCTTTCACTGGGCGACCTCGATCCCACTCGCTTTGCGACGCCGCCGGTGCCGCGCGAGCCCAAGCTGGGGTCCGAGCGCTATCCACTGGTCGATCCGGTGCGCGGCCTGTGTACGACCATCGGTCAGTCGATTCTTGCCGGCGATTTGCGTGGGCTCATCGTCTATGCCAGTAACCCCGGTGCGGGCTATGGCAATGCACAGGCTTGGTTGGGTATTTTGCAGCAGCTCGACTTGCTTGTGACGATTGATATTCGTTGGTCCGAGACGGCGCGTGCTTCTGACTTCGTGCTGCCCGACGTGACGTATCTGGAGGCCGACCGCGGTGTGGGCACAGTCGTGGGCGTCAACGATTCGCGCGTGTTCTACCGCAACGCCGTGCTGCCCGTGCAGCATGACGGCACACGTCCCGGTCGGGAGATTTTTGCCGGTCTGGCGCAGGCGTGTGGCGTGGGCGAGTATTTCCAGTTTACGTCTGACGATCTGACGGCTGCCCAGGTGGCGCCTTTTGGGATCGATCTGGACGAGCTCAAGGAGCGCGGCTGGGCCGACACGGGCGTGGCGCTGCCGTCGCGTACGGGCGAGCCGGCGATTCCCTTGGATGGCGGCAAAATTGCGCTGGCAAGTGACGTATGGGAGCGTGCCGGCATGGGTCGTGTGCCCAACTGGATTGCGCCCATGGTGGAGCCCGGCCCGGGGATGTTTCGCCTCATTAGTGGCAACCGTCCCTTTGAGTCGCACACCTCGCGAAGGCTTGCGGCTCAAGGTGCCGCCGAGGCTGGATCGGACCTGGATGCCGTGCAGATGAATGCCGATGCTGCTGCGCACATGGGCATCGCCGACGGCGAGATCGTCGAGCTCGTGAGCGATATGGGCCGCGACCGCGTGCGCGTGGAGACGACGCCGCATCTGCACCCGGCGTGCATCTTCACCTCGGCCGCTCCCGGCGGACGCGCATTTGGTGCTGAGGGTGGTGGCCGGCAAGCCCTGGGCGTCGGGCCGCTCGACCACACGCCGCTGCGCTGGGACCCGTTGACGGGTGCCGCGCTCACCCAGGAAAACGCCGTTCGCGTGGAAAAGATCGTCGCGCGCGGGGATAATGACGAGTAATTGACTCAGCTGATGTATTCGACTGATCCACGTTTCTTTTGAAAGGCTGCACATGAGCGATAGCCAGAACATGTCCGATGAGGTACGCGCCCGCCTGCGCGCCATTCCTTCCGTCAACGAGCTGCTTGCCGAGTGGCCGGTAGTGAAGGCGGCGGGGGAGACCTGCGACGCGGTGGTGCATGCCGCCGTCACGGCCGAGCTCGACGAGGAGCGCGCCGCGATTCGTGCCGGCGCGGCCCCGCGCTCTAAGCGCGACCTAGCCTCGGCGATCGAGTGGCGTGCGCATCGCTCCGCGCTGCCGAGCCTGCGTCCCGCCGTCAACGCCACGGGTGTGGTTATCCATACCAACTTGGGTCGCGCCCCGCTCGCGGAATCAGCTGCCAAAGCCGTGGCCGAGGTCGCGCGCGGGTATAGCACGCTCGAGTACAGCGTCGACACCTGTTCGCGCGGGTCGCGCAAGGAACATGCCGCGCAGCTGATCCGCTCGCTTACCGGTGCCGAGGACGCGCTGGTCGTTAATAACAACGCCGCCGCGGTACTGCTGGTGCTGGCGACCCATGCCGCAGGCAAAGAGGTCATCGTCAGCCGCGGCGAGCTTGTCGAGATCGGCGGCAGCTTCCGCATCCCCGATGTCATGGCGGCTTCGGGCGCCAAACTCGTCGAGGTCGGCGCCACCAACCGCACGCACCTGGGCGACTACGAGCGCGCCATCACGCCCGAAACGGCCATGATCCTCAAGGTTCATCCTTCCAACTATCGCATCGAGGGTTTTCACGAGGAAGTGAGCTCAAGGGAGCTCGCCGCCCTGGCCCACAAGCATGGTCTGCTGTTCTACGAGGACCAGGGTTCGGGCGCGCTTTTGCCCGATGACATCCTGGTGCGCGGCGGCGAGGAGCCTACGCCGGCTTCGGTTTCAGCAGGGCTCGATCTGGTGTCGTGCTCGGGCGATAAACTGCTCGGTGCCGCACAGGCGGGCATTATCATGGGCCGTCGCGATCTGGTCCAGGCCTGTGGGTCGCATCCGCTTATGCGCGCCCTGCGCCCGGGTAAGCTCGCGCTGGCGGCACTCGAGGCTACACTGCGCATCTACATGGACGGTGCCGACGTGGCCCATCGTGATATTCCGGTGCTCAGTATGCTTACGATGTCACAGGCCCATTTGGAACGACGTGCCCGCAAGCTGCGCGATCGTATGATCGCCGGGCTTGATAAGGCTGGCTGCCCGTGTGCCGTGCAGGTGGAAATCGTCGAGGAGTCGTCGACTCCCGGCGGCGGCTCGCTGCCTACCGTCGAGCTGCCCACCATGTGTGTTGCCGTGTGCCTCGTCGATGAGCGTCTTTCCGTTGACGCGCTCAAGCGCTCGCTCGTCCAAGATTTCGACACGCCGGTCGTCACGCGAACCTCGCACAATCGCATTTTGTTTGACGTCCGTACGCTTGTGGGCGACCGCGATATCGAGACGGCGGCGTCGACGCTTGCCGCAGGCGTTGAGAAGGCGATTGCTCGATGAGTGAGGTTCAGGCGCTGGTGGAGTGTCCCGTTATCGTTGGCACGGCGGGCCACGTTGACCACGGCAAGTCGGCATTGATCGAGGCGCTGACCGGCAAGAATCCCGACCGTCTGGAGGTTGAGCGCCGTCGCGGTATGACCGTGGAGCTTGGCTTTGGCGAGCTGGCACTGCCGAGTGGCAAGATCGTTGGCCTGGTCGACGTGCCGGGCCACGCGCATTACCTGCGCGCCATGGTGCAGGGTGCGACAGGCATCGACGTTGCCGTGCTGGTGGTCTCTGCCGTTGAGGGTGTAATGCCGCAGACGCGCGAGCACGTGCACGTGCTGGAGCTGCTGGGCGTCACGCATATGGTGGTGGCGCTGACGATGTGTGACCTGGCCGATGCCGAGATGACCGAGCTTGCCGAGCTCGACGTCGATGATTTTTTGTCGGACACCGTGTTTGCGGGCGCGTCGATTGTCCCCGTGTCGTCCAAGACTGGCGAGGGGATCGATGGCCTACTGGCTGCGCTTGACGAGCAGGTTGCCGCTTGCTGGGATGCTTGCCGTGCCCGTGCCGAGCTCACCGATGCCGCACCGCGTCTGCCTATCGACCGCTGCTTTACGATCAAGGGCACCGGCACCGTCGTGACGGGAACGCTGCACGATGCACCGGTTGCGGTGGGCGATGAGCTCGTCGCGCTGCCGTCGCGTACAGTCTGTCGCGTGCGCGGGATTCAGGTGCATGGCGACACGCAGCAGGCGCTGCCCGGTCAGCGTGTGGCGCTCAACCTGGTTGGTGACGGCGTCGCGGCACTTGACCGCGGCGAGATGCTCGGCGTGGAGGATCGCTTTGGCCAGACGCTGCGCTTTATGATGACGTTCACCTACCTGGGCCGCGAGGGCACCAAGCCGCGCGTGCTCGAGTCGGGCGCGCGTGTGCATGTGATGGCCGGCACGGCCGAGGTCGTCGGCCGCATCATGCTTTTGGAGGGCGAGGCCCCCATGGCGGTGGGCGAGACCCGTACCGTTCAGGTGCGCCTGGAGGAGCCATTGCCGCTGCGCGCCGGAGACCATGCCGTGGTGCTGTCGTATTCGCCCGTTATGCTCATCGGCGGCGGGCGCGTGCTGCTATCGCGCTGCCGTCGCTCGCGCGAGCTTTCGGCGGGGGAGCGTGCGCTGTATGTGGCGCTCGAGTCCGGCGATATCGTGGGCGCGGTGGGTGCGTTGCTGGCGCTGCAAGCGCTGCCGGTTGCGGCTGCCGATGTTACCGCGGCGCTCGATCTTGTTGCCGGTGAGGCTGAGGCAGCGTTGCGCGAGTTGGTGGCGAAGGGCGCTGCTTGCACGCTTGCTGGTTCGGATGGCTCGCTGTATGCAGATGCTTCCGCGCTCGATGCCGCGATGGGTACGCTGGCGGCGACCCTGTCCACCATGCACGCGGCTGCCCCCAAGGAGACGGGCTTTACGCCCGGCGCGGTCGCCCATGCCGCCTGGCCCGCTGCGGATGAAGCCGTTGCCGCGGCGTTGATTGCCGAGGGCTGCTCACGTGGCGTGTGCGCCGCCGAGGGCGCCGAGGTGTTCGACCCGCACTCCGCTGCCGCCGCGGCGCGTGTGGTGCGCGAGGCCTGCGAACGTATCGTTGCCTTGCTGGACGAAGCCGGCCTCGATGCACCGACGTTGCCCGAGGTGGGCGAGCAGTTGCAGCTCGATCGCGACACCATGACGCGCGCCCTGCGCGAGCTTTCGCTCAACCGTTCCATCGTAAAGATCGAGCGTGATGTGGCCCTGTCTGCTGCCGCTGAGGCCCATGTGCGCGAGCTTGTTGCCGCCGCCATTGAGGCAGCCGGCGGTGCTGCCACCACGAGCGTGCTGCGCGAGGCCCTGGGTGTGTCGCGCAAACGTGCCATCAGCATCTTGGAGCACCTGGATGCCGTGCACTTTACGGTGCTCGACAAGGACGCCGGCGGCCTGCGCTCCCTGCGCTAGATTGGCTGCTCGGTTTGGTAAAATATCGCCGCACTTGGGAACGGATGGGCTCCGGTGGGCTCCGCGGTCCTCAAAACCGTTGCGAGGCGTGCAAAACGTCTTGGATGTGTTCGATTCACATACGTTCCCGCCATACGCTACCAGCGCTTTTGTGCTCGCGGTCTTGCTGCGTGCCGCAAAGGCGCTGTTTTGTTTTTGCACGAGCTTTTCGTGGCGCCGCTATTTCGGCGGCGGTATTTAGCTTCGTGCATCGGGTTTCGAGCATGCCGATGGGGGTGTTTTGCCGTATGACTACCGTAAGACGGGCCGATCTTTCTTGCGTCGTCCAAGCGGGCGGGCTGTCGTCGCGCATGGGTTGCGACAAGGCGCGGATGTTGTTTTGCGGTGAGCCGCTCATCGAACGCGTTCTGGGTCGGCTGGCGCAAGTTGCCGGCGAATTGGTCGTGACGACCTCGCGTCCCAGCGAGCTTGCCTATCTTGAAGAGCACGCGTTTGGCGGTCTTGTGCCTCGCGTGGTAGCGGACCTTGAAGGGTCGGCAGGCGCCATGCGCGGCATTGCGAGCTCGCTGGCTGCGGCTCGGCTACCGCTTGTTGCCATCGTCGCCTGCGATATGCCGTTTGTCTCGCCGGAACTCATCGGCGCGCTTGCCGATCGTGCTGAGGTCGAGGCGCTCGACGTGTGCGTGCCGCGCGAGGAGCGGGGGATTGAGCCGCTTTGCGCCGTCTGGCGCCGTGACGCGTGTACGCCGGTTGCCCATGAGCTGCTCGCCTGCGACCGTCAGCGAATTCGCTGCCTGATCGACCGAGTGAACGCTGGGTATTTGGATGAGCCTCAGATTGTTGAGGTCGCAGGCTCGACGCTCTGCTTCGAAAACGTTAATACGCCCGAGGAGTTTGCGGCGGCCGAGTTACTCGCCTAGACGATTGGAGTTGTCATGTCTCACGATATTTGTCCCGACACGGGAGAGCCTTGCACTTGCGACGGGTCCGAACCCTGTACCTGCGGTTGCGGTGGCTGTGGACATACCGCGGAAGAGGAAGCGGCCGCCGCGGCGTATCGTGAGGCACACCGCGAAGGCCCGTCCGGTGATGCCCTTGACCACGAACGCAAGATTATCGTGTCGTTCGACAGCACTTTCGATGTGATGGAATGCGAACAGCTGTGTCTTGCCGCCGGTGTGCCCGGGCGCATCATGCCGCTGCCCGGCTCCATCACCGCCGGCTGCGGGCTGTGCTGGGCCATGCCGTTCTCGGGCGACGCTCTCGCCGCCTTCCGCGCCGCCACTGAGGGCCGCATAACCCCTGCCGACTACCATCAGCTCGTCCTCTAACCACCAACACCACCACAAAGGTGCCTGTCCCCAATGTGGTGGTTTGGAACACGTGGACGAAACAGATTTGAAACACGGGTTTTGCATGTCAGGCACTCAAAAACGCTTCTACCTGCATCGTAATCAAAACGAAACATCTGCTCGTCGGCTTATGCGAAACTTTGCTGCAACAGTGCGATATTATCCATACTCGATAAAGTTCGCGGCGCATAGGGTGCCGCGACCGACATTTTTCGTTTCCCATCATTGGAGGAAGCATGAGCTACACGCAGAAAGTTCTCGAAGAGCTCAAGGCCCGCTATCCCGAGCAGCCTGAGTTCATCCAGGCCGCGACCGAGATCCTCGGCACGATCCAGCCGGCGCTCGACGCCCACCCCGAGTACGAAGAGGCCGCCCTGCTGGAGCGCCTCGTCGAGCCCGAGCGCATCGTCATGTTCCGTGTTCCCTGGGTCGACGACCAGGGCAAGGTTCAGGTCAACCGCGGTTATCGCGTCGAGTTCAACTCTGCCATTGGGCCCTACAAGGGCGGTCTGCGCTTTAACCCGACGGTCACCTTGGGTATGCTCAAGTTCTTGGGTCTGGAGCAGATTCTCAAGAACAGCCTGACCACCCTTCCCATGGGCGGCGGCAAGGGCGGCTCCGACTTTGACCCCAAGGGCAAGTCCAACAACGAGATCATGCACTTCTGCCAGTCCTTCATGACCGAGCTCTATCGCCACATTGGCCCCAACACCGACGTTCCCGCCGGCGACCTGGGCGTTGGCGGCCGCGAGGTTGCCTACATGTTCGGTCAGTACAAGCGCCTGACCAACGAGTGGACCGGCGTCCTCACCGGCAAGGGCCTCTCCTTTGGCGGCTCGCTCGCCCGTACCGAGGCCACCGGTTACGGTCTGGTCTACTTTGTGGACGAGTACCTCAAGAGCCGCGGCGACTCCTTCGAGGGCAAGAACGTCGTCGTTCACGGCTCCGGTAACGTCGCCATCTACGCGGTCCAGAAGGTCGCCCAGCTCGGCGGCAAGGTGCTGGCCTGCTCCGATACCCACGGCTGGGTCGAGGATCCCGACGGCATCGACTACACCGTGCTCGAGCACGTCTACAACAAGAAGCGCTCTGGCCACGACAAGGGCGTCACGCTCGCTATGTACGTTGACGAGAAGCCCAACGCCGTGTGGCACGAGGGCGACGGCCGCGGCGTGTGGCAGCTGCCCTGCGACATCGCGCTGCCCTGCGCTCGCGAGAACACGCTGCTGCTCGAGGACGCCCAGGCGCTCGTCGCCAACGGCTGCAAGGTGGTCGGCGAGGGCGCGAACATGCCCACGACCATTGAGGCCACGACTTACTTCCAGGAGAACGGCGTCGCCTTTATGCCTGGTAAGGCTGCCAACGCCGGCGGCGTGCTCGTGTCCGGCCTGGAGATGAGCCAGAACGCCGAGCACCTGTCCTGGACCTTCGAGGAGGTCGACGGCAAGCTCGAGCAGCTCATGCGCGGCATGTTCCACAACGTGGACGACACCGCCAAGGAGTATGGCCAGGAGGGCAACTTTGTCATGGGCGCCAACATCGCCGGCTTCCTGAAGGTCGCCGACGCCATGCTCGCCCAGGGCGTCTGCTAAATCTTTGCTTGACATAGCATGTGATGAGGCTCCCAGTCATCTTGGCTGGGAGCCTTTTTTGATCCGCATGCGACGGAGGAAAACGGATCATTTTGTCCCGACACGAGCTGTGCGCTCACGTTTGGTACACTTAAAGGTACTGGACAAGTGGAGAGATGGGGGAGAACGTGCTCAAGTTCGGTACCTACGTCCGTGTTGGAAACGCGGCCGAAGCCTATGAGCTCTTACAGAAGAACCGCAACAACAAGATTGTGGGCGGCGGCATCTGGATGCGCCTGGGTTCGCGTCGAGTGGCGACGGCGATTGACCTTTCGGCCTGCGGGCTCGATCAAATTGAGGAGACCGAGACCGAGTTTCGCATCGGTGCCATGTGTACCCTGCGCCAGCTCGAGCGCCATGCCGAGCTCAACGCACTTGTCAACCATGTCTTTGAGTTCGCCGTCCACGATATCGTGGGCGTGCAGCTGCGTAACACCGCCACGGTGGGCGGCAGCATCTATGGTCGCTTTGGCTTCTCTGACGTGCTCTCGGCGTTCCTGGCGCTCGATTCGTATGTTGAGCTGACGGGCGCCGGCCGCGTGCCGCTCGCCGAGTTCGTCGACATGGGCTACGTGCGCGACGTTATTGAGCATGTCGTGGTCGTCAAGCACGATTACCGTGCGAGCTACGAGGCCGTGCGCAAGGCCGCGACGGACTTCCCCTCACTGAACGTCACCGCCGCCTGGTGGGACAACAGCTGGCATGTCACCGTGGGTGCCCGCCCGCTGCGCGCGACCCTGCTGCAGGGCGAGGTATGTGGCCTTACCGCCGAGCAGCCTTCCGAGGACGAGCTGCGCGCCCTGGCCGCATCCGTGCGTGCCCTGAGCTACGGCACCAACCTGTGGGGCTCGGCTGACTACCGCCGCCGCATCTCTGCCCCGCTTGCCGTGCAGGCCGTGCGCCGCGCCGCCGGCATCGAGCTTTCGGCCGCGCTTGCCCGCGAGCTCGAGACCGTGCAAGTGCCCAAGTTTGCCACGGACGAGTATTCCTGCCGCCGCGTGCCCGGCGTCGATTCTAGCGAGGTGCGCTAATGGCTGCCAAACTCATCGATCTTTCCTTTACGCTCAACGGCCGTAAGGTCAAGGTTCAGATTGCCCCCGACACCATGCTCTTCGCGCTGCTGCGCGAGCAGGGTTGCGCGTCGGTGCGCTGTGCCTGCGAAACCACCAACTGCGGCCTGTGCACGGTGTGGCTCGACGGCGATCCGGTGCTGAGCTGCTCGGTTCCCGCCGCCCGTGTTGAGGGCCGCTCCATCACCACGCTTGAGGGCCTTAAGGCCGAGTCCGAGGCGCTGGCCCGTGCGATGGCTGCCGAAGGTGCCGAGCAGTGCGGTTTTTGCGCCCCCGGCCTCATCATGAACGTGCTGGCGCTCGCCCGCGCCGCCAAGGAGGACCGGAGCCTCGTCGCCACGCGCGAGGAGCTCTCGCGCCAGCTCGCCGGCAACCTCTGCCGTTGCAGCGGCTACGAGAGCCAGCTGCGCGCCATCGTGCGCTTTCTCAACGAATCTGGCGTACAGGTGGGCTTTGAGATGCCCGAGCTGCCGGTCAACGACACCAGCTGCGATGGCGTCTCGTACAAGCAAATCACCCACAAGCAGCCCAAGAAGGACTCGAAGGCCCTGCTCGAGGGTCGTCCCGTCTACACGGGCGACCTGGTGCCCGCCGGCGCGCTCATCGTCAAGCTCAAGCGCAGCCCGTATGCGCGCGCCAAGATCCGCTCCATCGATACGTCGCGCGCCCTGAAGGTGCCCGGCGTGGTGGGCGTTTACACCTACGAGGACGTGCCCAAGCGCCGCTTTACCATCGCCGGCCAGAGCTATCCGCAGCCGAGTCCCTACGACCGCTTGATCCTCGAGAACCTCGTCCGTTACCAAAACGAGGAGGTGGCGATCGTCGCCGCTGAGACCGAGGAGGCCGCCGACAAGGCGCTCAAGCTCATCAAGGTCGACTATGAGGTGCTCGAGCCGCTGCTCGACTTTACCCAGGCGCTCGATAATGACATCGTGGTCCACCCCGAGGGCGACGTGACCTTTATGTTCCCGCAGGGCGGCGACGTCCCGCGCAACTTGGTATGCAGCGGTACCAGCGATTTTGGCAACCTTGACGAGGCGTTTGCCCAGAGCGACATCGTCTTCACCCGCACCTACACCAGCCAGGCCACGCAGACTGCGCCCATGGAGACCTTCCGCGCCTTCGCGACGACCGACGCGTTCGGGCGCATCTCGGTGACCACCTCGACGCAGGTGCCCTTCCACGTGCGTCGCATGGTCGCGCAGTCGCTCGACATTCCGCAGTCGCAGGTGCAGGTCATTAAGCCGCGCATCGGCGGCGGCTTTGGCTCCAAGCAGACGGGCTGCTGCGAGATCTTCGTGGCGTTCGTGACCCAGCAGACTGGCCGTCCGAGCTACTGCTGCTACACCCGCGAGGAGACCATCACCGCAGGCAACTCGCGCCACCAGATGCAGATGACCGTCAAGCTGGGCGCCATGAACGACGGCACCATCACGGCCATCGACCTGCATACGCTGTCCAATGCCGGTGCGTATGGCGAGCACGCCACCACGACGATCGGCCTTTCGGGTCACAAGAGCCTGCCCATCTACAACCACGTGAAGGCGAGCCGCTTTAGCTGGGACGCCGTCTACACCAACACTAACCGCGGCGGCGCGTATCGCGGCTACGGTGCCACCCAGGGCCAGTTTGCCGTGGAGAGCGCCGTCAACGAACTCGCCGACATGCTGCACATGGACCCCGCCGACCTGCGCCTTAAGAACATCGTGCGCGAGGGCGAGATCATGCCGCAGTACTACAACGAGAAGCTCAACGCCTGCGCGCTCGACCGCTGCCTGCTGCGCGCGATGGACATGATCGGTTGGCGTGACAAGCCGCTGGCCGTAGACCTGGGCGACCGTGTGCGCGCCCTGGGCTGTGCGCTCACCATGCAGGGCTCGGGCATTTCCAACGTGGATATCGCCGGCATCGACATGCGCCTGGAAGAGGACGGCTTCATTACCATCGGCACCGGCGCCACCGATAACGGCATGGGCGTCGACACGATCCTGGCGCAGATTGCCGCCGAGGAGCTGGGCGTGGAGAGCTCGCTGATCGTGGTGCGCGGCGTGGACACCGACGTGTCGCCGTTCGATGCCGGCTCGTACGCGAGCTCGGGCACGTACGTGACGGGCCTGGCAGCCAAGAACGCTGCGACCGAGCTGCGCGAGAAGATCTGCACCAAGGCCGCCCAGATGTGGGACGTGGATGCCGCCGATGTGGTCTTCGACGGCCAGTACGTGCGTCTTTCCGACGAGCGCGCCGCGCGCGAGCAGAACCGCTACCTCACGCTGCGCGACTTTGCCAACCTGTGCGTCAAGAACATCGCGGGCGGCGACGCGCTGACCTCGCATGCCTCTGCCTGCCTGCCCGTTTCGCCCCCGCCGTTTATGGCCGGCATTGCCGAGGTCGAGGTCGACAAGGCCACCGGCAAGGTGACTGTGGTGGACTACGCGGCAGCTGTGGACTGCGGCACCGTGATCAACGAGGCGCTCGCGCGCGTCCAGGCCGAGGGCGGCATTGCCCAGGGCATCGGTCACGCGCTCTACGAGATCGTCGAGCACGATGATCGCGGCCGCCTGCGCACCGGCAACTTTATGAGCTACAAGCTGCCCACGCGCCTGGATATCGGCAGCATTCGCGTGGCCTTTGAGCCGAGCTACGAGCCGACGGGCCCGTTTGGCGCCAAGTCGATCGGCGAGGTCGTCATCAACACGCCGCTCGCCGCCGTGGCCTCGGCCGTCGCACACGCCACCGGACACCAGGTGCGCTCGCTGCCCATCACGCCCGAGAAGACCCTGCTGGGGGAGTAGCGGGTCAGCGAACAAGTCGTAATTGGCGGGGCGGGGCAACTCGCCCCGTCTTTTGTACTCGTGGTGAGGTCGTGAGCCTGTAAAACGTGTGCGTGCGCTTGTCGCTCGTATCTGCTATCATTCCTAATCTGTGCGCTCATGCGGGCGTGGCGGAATTGGTAGACGCGCCAGATTTAGGTTCTGGTGGGATTCCCGTGAAGGTTCGAGTCCTTTCGCCCGCACCAACGCACCCGCGTCGGCTTATGCCCTCGCGACGCTTGTTGCATAAAGGTACCAGCACCTCAGATAAGCTGGGCAGTATGAGGAGGAACGTGTTGAACATCACCGCTTCTGACGTCAAGGACGCCAAGCTCACCGCTACGGTCACCATCCCGGCCGCCGACGTCGACGCCGCGATCAAGAAGGCCTACAAGGACACCGCCAAGAAGTACCGCTTCCCGGGCTTCCGCGCCGGTAAGGCCCCCCGTCCGGTCATCGACTCTGCTCTTGGCGCCGAGGCTACCCTCGCTCAGGCCACCAACGACCTGATCGCCGCCAACGAGCCCGCCGTCCTCAACGAGCTGGACATCGTCCCCACCAAGAACGGTGACTACAAGGACCTCGACCTCGCCAAGGATCACGAGGACTACACCTACACCGTCGAGTTCTCCCTGCGTCCCGCCGCTGAGCTCTCCTCCTTCGACGCTGTCGAGATCGAGATGCCCCCTGCGGAGGTCACCGAGTCCGAGATCAACAACCAGGTTGAGATGCTCCTCAACTACCGTGCCACCTTCGAGGACGTCGAGGGTCGCGCCGTTGAGGCCGAGGACTACGTTACCGTCGACCTCAAGGCCGTCGAGAACGCCGACAACTTTGCCGCCGAGGGCCGCATGCTCATCGCCGGTAGCGACAGCAACCCCAAGGAGTTCAACGAGGCCCTGATCGGCGCCAACGTTGACGACGTCAAGACCGTCACCTGGACCGACGAGGTCGAGGAGGGCGAGGAGGCCGAGACCCACACCGTCGAGGTCACCGTCAAGGGCATCAAGGTCCGCAACACCCCCGAGCTCACCGACGAGCTCGTCAAGTCCGACTTTGGCTTCGACAGCATCGACGCTATGCGCGACGCCATCAAGATCGAGATCGAGCAGGACAAGGCTTCCCGCCTCCCGGCCGAGAAGGAGAACCGTTGCGTCTCCGCTCTCGCCGAGCGCCTGCAGCTCGATGAGATGGACGCCGACTATGAGCAGTCCGTCTTTGAGGAGCTTGGCCAGAACTTCCTGTCCAACCTCGCTGCCCGCGGCATGACGCTCGACACCTGGCTGCCCGCTTCCGGTCTGACCATGGAGCAGTTCATCGGCGACCTGCACAAGCAGGCCAACGACGTTGCCCGTGAGTCCCTGGCTCTCGACGCTCTCGCCCGTGAGCTCAAGATCGAGGTCACCGAGGACGACATCAACGCCGAGTTCGAGAAGGCCGGCGTCAAGGACGTCGAGGCTTCCAAGTCCGAGTTCATCGCCGATGGCCGTATGCCTGCCGTCCGCGAGTCCATCCGTCGCTCCAAGGCCGTCGACCACCTGGTCGAGAACGCCAAGGTGACCGAGGTCGACGAGACCGCCAAGGACGCCGAGTAATTCTCGCCACCTTGCCCGCGAGCGCATGCGTGCGCCCGTGATGGGGTAAAGTTATACACCGGTTATCCGGTAGCTTCGTACGGTGCCAGCCAATGCATAGCATGCGGGCACCGTACGTTTATCTAGAACCAATTTGGTCCGCAAGAGAGAAATGGAGATGCGTATGATCGCTAAGTTCGATTCCGCCCTCGTGCCATACGTTATCGAGCAGACGCCGCGCGGCGAGCGCAGCTACGATATCTATTCGCGCCTGCTCAACGACCGCATCATCTTCTTGGGCGAGGAGATCAACTCCGTCAGCGCCAACCTGGTCGTTGCCCAGCTGCTGCATCTTGAGAGCCAAGATGCCGAGAAGGATATCTCGCTCTACATCAATTCGCCCGGCGGCGAGGTCTACTCCGGCCTGGCGATTCTTGACACCATGAACTTCATTAAGCCGCAGGTCTCCACCATTTGCGTGGGTATGGCCGCGTCTATGGCCGCCGTGCTGCTTTCGGCCGGCGCCAAGGGCAAGCGCTTCTGTCTGCCGCACTCCAAGGTTATGATTCACCAGCCCAGCGGCGGTGCCCAGGGCCAGCAGACCGAGATCGAGATCGTGGCCGAGGAGATCAAGAAGACCCGTCGCGAGCTCAACCAGATCCTGTCCGACGCCTCGGGCCAGCCTATCGAGAAGGTCCAGGCCGATACCGAGCGCGATAACTACCTGACCGCTGCCGAGGCCCTCGACTACGGCCTGATCGACCGCATTGTCACCTCGCGCGACCTCGCCGCGAAGGACGCCTAGGATGGCCGGTAGCATGCAGGACAACTTTGACGAGAACGGCAACCCCATCCGCTGCTCCTTCTGCGGAAAAGAGCAGGGGCAGGTTCGCCGCCTCGTAAAGGGTCCGACCAACATCTTTATCTGCGACGAGTGCGTTGCCGCCTGCTCCGAGATCCTGGAGGAGTCGCTGGCTTCGGACTTTATGGACGCCGCCCGCAACGGCAAGCTGCCGGGCTTCCTCAATGACCACGGCCAGGCTGCATCCCAGCCCGCCGTGGACCCCGAGTCCGAGGGCTTTGAGCTCGAGGACGACCGCCAGGTCATTACGCATGTACCGACGCCGCATGAGATCTATGACGAGCTTTCGGCCTATGTCATGGGCCAGGAAGACGCCAAGCGCGCCATGTCGGTTGCCGTGTACAACCATTACCGCCGTGTGATCGAGGGTGGCGCTGCGCTTTCGGCTTTTGACGACGGCTTGGATTCGCAGCTCGACGATGATATGGACGAGGTGGAGCTCGCCAAGTCCAACATTCTGCTGCTCGGCCCCACCGGTACCGGTAAGACGCTTCTGGCGCAGACGCTCGCGCGCATCCTCGAGGTGCCGTTTGCCATCGCCGACGCCACCGCGCTCACCGAGGCCGGTTACGTGGGCGAGGACGTGGAGAACATCCTGCTCAAGCTCATCAATGCCGCCGATGGCGATATTGAGCGCGCGCAGGTTGGCATTATCTACGTGGACGAGATCGACAAGATCGCCCGCAAGGCCGAGAACCTCTCCATCACCCGCGATGTTTCGGGCGAGGGCGTTCAGCAGGCGCTGCTTAAGATTCTTGAGGGCACGGTGGCAAGCGTTCCGCCCACCGGCGGCCGCAAGCATCCCCAGCAGGAGCTGCTGCAGATCGACACGACCAACATCCTGTTTATCTGCGGTGGTGCCTTTGTGGGTCTGGACAAGATCATCGCTGATCGCGTGGGCAACAAGGGCGTGGGCTTTAACTCCGAGATCGCCGGCCCCACCTCGGTCGACGAGAACGACCTGCTGCGCCAGGTGCTTCCGCAGGACCTCAACGCCTTTGGCATGATCCCCGAGTTTGTGGGACGTACGCCCGTCGTCACACAGACACAGGCGCTCGACGAGGACGATCTGGTGTCAATCCTGACCGAGCCCAAGAACGCCGTGGTGCGTCAGTACCGCAAGATGTTCCAGCTCGAGGACGTTGAGCTTGAGTTTGAGAACGCCGCCCTGCACGAGATCGCCCGCATGGCGCTTGCCCGCAAGACCGGCGCCCGCGGCCTGCGCTCCATCTGCGAGGACGTGCTGCAGCAGACGATGTTCGACCTCCCCAGCGAGGAGGGCGTCACTAAGGTCATCGTGACCGAAGCCTCCGTAAAGGGCGAAGAGCAACCCCAGCGCATCTACGGCTAAACCAGCCTAAAACGTGTTTGCAAATAGCCTCTGACCATCCGCGGTCGGAGGCTATTTTATATATACGCAATAACCCCAACTACCTGTGCTATTCTGTGTGTTTGTTTAAGCCTCGGCAAAGTCAATTCAGACTGAAGCAATCGATACCTAAGGGGAGGAATGTAGGCCCGATTTTCGTAGATTCCGCACGAGCCGAAGACCACGTAATGTGGTCTTCGAGCGAGCCCAGGACCTGACCGAGCGAAAATCGGGCCTACATTCCTCCCCGGCGGGACAGGGAGAGATATATGGAAGAGATGCCCAAGAACTACGATCCGTCGACCAACGAGCCGGCGATCCTGCAGAAGTGGCTCGACGGCGGCTACTATAAGCGCCGCGAGGGCGTGGGCGACTGCACCGTCACCATTCCGCCTCCCAACGTGACCGGCAAGCTCCACATGGGTCACGCCACCGACGACTCCATCCAGGACGCCATCATCCGTATGGCCCGCATGCGCGGCAAGTCCACGCGCTGGGTGCTCGGCACCGACCACGCCGGTATCGCCACGCAGACCAAGGTCGACAAGAAGCTCAAGAGCGAGGGCATCAGCCGCCTGGAGATCGGTCGCGACAAGTTTGTAGACGCCTGCTGGGATTGGACCCACGAGTACGGCGGCATCATCGTCGAGCAGATCAAGCGCATGGGCTGCTCCGTCGACTTTGATAACGAGCGCTTCACCATGGACGAGGACTATGCCCAGGCCGTGCGCAAGGTGTTCTGCGACTGGTATCACGACGGCCTGATCTACCGCGGCAAGCGCATCGTCAACTGGTGTCCCAACTGCACTACCGCCATCTCGGACGACGAGGCCGAGTACAAGGACGAGAAGGGCCATCTGTGGCACCTGCGCTACCCGCTGACCGAGCCGGTCAACGGCCAGGACTACATCGTCGTCGCCACCACGCGCCCCGAGACCATGCTCGGCGACACGGGCGTCGCCGTCTCCCCGAAGGACCCCGAGAAGGCCGCCTTTGTGGGTAAGACCGTCAAGCTCCCCATCGTCGACCGTGAGATCCCCATCTTTGAGGACTGGCATGTCGACGCCAACTTTGGCTCTGGCTTTGTCAAGGTCACCCCGGCCCACGACCCCAACGATTACGCCATGGGTCAGGCCCACGACCTGCCGCAGATCAACATCTTCGACGAGCATGCGGTGGTCGTTGAGGGTTACGGCGAGTTCACCGGCATGAACCGCGACGAGTGCCGCGAGGCCGTCATCAAGTGGTTTGAGGAGCACGACCTGCTCGATCACGTCGACGAACTCGATCACTCCGTCATGCACTGCTACCGTTGCGACTCCGCGCTGGAGCCGTGGCTTTCCGAGCAGTGGTTCGTGGCAGTCGACAAGCTCAAGGGGCCGGCGCTTGACGCCGTCAACTCCGGTAAGGTCACCTTCCACCCCGCGCGCTGGACGCAGACCTACACCACCTGGATGGAGAACCTCAAGGACTGGTGCATTTCGCGCCAGCTGTGGTGGGGCCACCGCATCCCCGTGTTCTACTGCGAGGACTGCGGCTGGGAGGACGCCCTTACCGAGGACACCGACGTGTGCCCCAAGTGCGGCGGCCATCACGTGCATCAGGACGAGAATGTGCTGGACACCTGGTTCAGCTCGCAGCTGTGGACCTTTGCCACGCAGGGCTGGCCGCAAAAGCCGGAGCTGCTCGAGGGCCATCACCCCACGACGGCGCTCGTCACCGCGCGCGACATCATCGCGCTGTGGGTTGCCCGCATGGTCATGAGCTCGCTGTACTTCCTGGACGAGGTGCCGTTTAAGGATGTCGTCATCTACCCGACGATTCTTGCCAAGGACGGCAGCCGCATGTCCAAGTCCAAGGGCAACGGCGTTGACCCCATGGACCTCATCGGCATGTACGGCGCCGACGCCATGCGCTTCAACCTGCTGACGCTCTGCACCAACAACCAGGACGTCAAGTTCGACGCGAACATCGACAAGAAGACCAAGAAGCTCATCGACAGCCCGCGCACCGAGCAGGCCAAGTCGTTTGTGACCAAGATCTGGAACGCCAGCCGCTTCCTGCTTATGAACATGGAGGGCTACACGCCCGGCGAGCCCGTCGTGGAGACGCCGGCCGACGCCTGGATGTTCAGCCGCCTGGCCAAGGCCGTCAAGATGGTCACCGAAGGCATCGAGAACTACACCTTTGGCGACATGGCCCGCGGCGTGCAGCAGTTCTTCTGGAACGAGGTATGCGACTGGTACGTCGAGGTCACCAAGGCCCGCCTGAAGGGCGAGGGTCGTCTGCAGGCGCAGCGTAACCTGATCTTTGTACTCGACACCTCCATTCGCCTGATGCACCCGCTCATGCCGTTTGTCACCGAGGAAATCTGGGACAACATGCCGGCGAGCGTGCTCGACCTGGATGCCGAGGGCAACGTGGATCGCGCCGAGGCGCTCATGATCGCCAAGTGGCCCGAGCCCGCCGACTACGCCAAGTATGTCGACGAGGACGCCGAGCGCGCGTTTGAGCTGTGCCGCACCGTCGTGTCCGCCGCCCGCGCCACGCGTTCGCGTTATCGCTTGAGCCCCAAGGCCGAGCTCGACGTGGTCGTGCGCGCCGGCGCCGAGGACATCGCGAAGCTCGAGAGCCTGCGCTCGACCATCGAGCCGCTGGCCAACACTGCCTCGCTGGTCATGGGTACCGACGTTGAGAAGCCGGCTGCGAGCATCGCCGTGGTCGACAGCGGCGTCGAGGTCTTTGTGGTGCTCGAGGGCAAGGTTGACCTTTCGGCCGAGAAGGCACGCCTGGAGAAGGAGATTGCCGCGGCTCAGAAGGAGCTTGCCGGCTGCGAGAAGACGCTCGCCAACGAGGGCTTTGTGGCTAAGGCTGCGCCCGCCGTGGTCCAGAAGAAGAGGGACCGTGCAGCTGAGCTCAAGGAGATCCTGGCGGCGCTGACTGCTCAGGTTGCTGACTTCTCGTAGGCGGTACTGGGGGGCGCGGTTACGGGGGCGTCCGCTGACCGGTAGGGCCACTGGGTTGTGGCCTTGAATCTGCTGCAAGCGGGGTTTGGCTGATATTTTGAATGGGAGGGGCTCGTTGTTGCTTACGGGCCTCTTTTTATGTTGAGGGGACTTTGGTTATGGCGAAGCGTTCTGGGTTGTATTCGGTGCCGTTTGGGGTTCCGGATCTTTCTTTTGATGAGGCTGTTGCACTTGCGGCCGATACGGGCAAGATTGCGCGCTATTCCACGCCGCTGCTCGAGACCGTCGTTGAGATGCTCGATGAGCTTGGTCGTCCTGACGAGTTCTATGATTGCGTCCAGATAGCCGGTACCAATGGAAAGACCTCGACGACGCGATTCTCGGCTGCCATTCTTCGTGGTGAGGGCCTTAAGACGGCGCTCTTTACGTCTCCTCATCTGGTGCGTTATCCCGAGCGTATGGAGATTGATGGAAAGGTCGTCTCAGACGAGGTCTTTGCCCATGGTGTCTCTGCGGCGTATGAGGCAGGTCGTCGTCTCAACGCACGTCGTGAGGCGGCGGGCGAGGAGCTCCGTGCTATTACGCCCTTCGATCTTTTGTCCGTGGCCGGTTTGACTATGTTTGCCGAGGCTTGCGTGGACGTGGCCGTGCTTGAGGTTGGCATGGGCGGACGCTGGGATGCTACGAGTGCGACCGATCCCGTGGCCGTCGCCATTACGGGCATTGGACTCGACCATACGAAGGTCCTTGGCGATACGCTCGAGGCCATTGCGGGGGAGAAGGCTGCGGTTATCAAATCCGGGCGTTTGGTTGTTTTGGGCGAGGGTACGCATGAGGCGAGCGTGCAGCGCGTGATGGATGCCCGTTGCCGCGAATGCGGTGTGGTGCCGCTCGTGGTGAACCATGTCACGACTAAGGTGCCGGCGCATGTGGGCGATACGGTTGAGTTCAGCTGCACCACGCCGCGCGCGATCTATACGTCGAGGATGGTTAAGCCGGCGTATCAGCCGCAGAATGCCGCGTGCGCGATTATGCTGTGCGAGGGGTATCTGGGCCGCGAGCTCGACCACGATGCGCTCGACGCTTCGCTTATGGGCTGCCCCACGCCGGGTCGCTTTGATGTGCTGGGAACCGATCCACTCAAGCTGATTGACGCCTGCCATAACCCCCAGAGCTGCGAGAACTTTGTGAGCGCCTTGGATGAGATCGATCCGTGCGTAGAGAATCGCCCTACGCTGCTGTGTGCCGCGCTGGCAGACAAAGACGTGGCGGGCATCGTCGACGTGCTTGTTCCGGCGTTCCCCCGTGTGGTCGTGACGCAGACCGATTCCGATCGCGCCCTGCCGGCAGAGGAGCTCGCTGCCCTGGTGGACGTAAACAAGCTGGCCGGTGTATACCCCAGCGTATCCGAGGCTCTCGCCGCCTTCGATGCCGCGGGCGAGCCCTTCGTAGCCGCCGGCACCATCACCCTAGCCGGCGAAGTAGCGGGGCTGCTCCGTTAACCCATCCCCTCATCAGTTGCGGTGAAATAGTTCCTATTTTTGGGTTCTAGCAGCCCAGGAACTATTCCACCGCAACTTAGTTTGGGGGCTCGGGGACCAGTCTAGCCTAGGCGGACTGGATCGTGGGGGTAGGCGTTGAGGATCTCGACGCCGGACTCGGTAACCAGGGCAAGGTCCTCGATGCGGACGCCGGTGCGGCCGGGGAGGTAGATGCCCGGCTCGATAGAGAACGTCATGTCCGGCTCTACGACCTGCTCGTTAACGAGCGAGACATCGCCCGGCTCGTGGTCCTGCAGACCGATCGAGTGCCCCAGGCGGTGCGTAAAGTACTGTCCATAGCCCGCATCCTCAATCACGTCTCGCGCGGCGCGGTCCAGGTCGCACATGCGCACGCCCGGTGCGATGAGCGCCTCGGCGGCCTCGTTGGCGCGGCGCACGATGTCGTAGATGTCTGCGGTCTCCTCGTCCGGCTCGCCCCAAAAGAACGTGCGCGTCATGTCCGAGCAGTAATTGCGATGACGCCCGCCAATGTCGAACAGCACCACGTCGCCGCGCTTGAGTACCGTATCGTCGGGCTCGTGATGCGGGTCTCCGGCGTTGGCGCCAAAGCTCACGATGGGTGGAAAGCTAAAGCCCTCGCAGTCGTGCTTGCGGTACAGGCCGAGCATCTGGTCGGCAATTTCGCACTCCGTCACGCCCTCGTGAACGAGCTTGATGGCATCGGCCATCACGGCGTCGTTGGCGGCCGAGGACACGCGCATGAGCTCCTGCTCGGCCTCATCCTTGTGGGTGCGTGCGGCGGTGACGGCAAAGTCGCCCAGGAAGAACTCGCTCGCGGCGCGACGATCCATGAGCGGCATCAAAAAGCCGGAGCGCATGACGGTGTCGATGCCGAGGGGCTTGGATGGATTGACCTCGCGAACGATGGCGTCGGCCGCGACTTCGGTGTCGGTGTGATAGGCGACGCGGGCATTGTCATATTCCGGCAGCTGATGCAGCGCGTTGACCAAGATTACGGGCTCGCTACCGCGTGCGAGCAGCACACCACAAAAACGCTCGAACATATCGGCATAAAAGCCGGTCAGGTAATAAATCGACCACGGGTCGTTTACAAGCAGCTGCGCGCCGGGGTGCTGAGCCTCGAGCGCATCGAGCACGCGCGCTACGCGCTGGTCATCGACATGTGCCATACATCGTCCTTTCGCTAGGGTGCCACCATGGTATCCCCAATGCCAGGGTAGTCAATTTGGGACGGGGCTATTTTAGCTGCGTCAAACATACGGAATGATTTTTCTGGGGTGGGCTGATAGGTAAAAGTAGTCAATACAGTCCCGTCCCGAATTAGCTGGTTTCAAAACTATGGCGGATTACGGGGCTGGACCTGTATTACTTGACTATGGGATAAATCGCGAAATTAAAACCGCAGGTAGACGGCTTATCAAAAATCGAAAATTGCCGGTATGGATGGGAGTCTCCGAATCAGCCCCGTAACCCGGCATGGTTTTGAAATGGCACTAAAGTAGGCACAGGCTAAATACCGATCCCAAGGAAAGTTGCGGTGGAATAGTTCCTGGATGCCGGCGTTTTGGCGGAAATCAGGAACTATTTCACCGCAATTGAGGAGGGACAGGGTGAATGGCGGGGTAGCTAAAAGAGCCCCGTCCCAAATAAGCTACCTAGGCAGGGTCGATGTCCATGCTGGCGATGAGGTTGATGCCCGTGTCGAGGAGGTCATCCAGAACGACGTCGCCCATGCGGATGGGGGCGTCGACGATCAGGCCGCGGATGAGGTCCATCGCCTGGGCGTGGAGTTCCAGCGGGATGGCTTCGGCCGTGCGCACGGGTAGCAGCGCCTCGTCGCCGCCGGATACGGCCACGGTGGTGGTGAGCACGCGCATAGGGCAGGTGAGCTCCTGATGCGCGAACGTATCGCCGCGGGGGCAGCTGTTGCCGGTCACGGAGCGCACCTCTACCACGGCGCCGTCTGCGTCACGCTCTACCTCTACGGTCAGGAGGCACTCGGATGGGCAGGTGGTGCAGTTGAACTGCAGCGTTTCGATCGCGTTTATGCTCATGGCCTTACGCCTCCTCAACGGGATCGACGGAAAGAACAATCTCGCTGACACCCAGGTCGAGTGTGCGCTGAATCACCTTTGCCGGCAGCGGGAAGCTTTCCATAACGCTCGGTTTGAACGGGCGGACCTTGCCTGCAAACAGTTCCTCGTCGCCTGCCAGAATGCGCACGCGGGCGGCATCGACCGGCCGGCGTACGCGGAAGTTGAGCTTAGTGAGCCCGACGGTCGTAATGCGGCCCGGCAGCGCGTAGCCCGCAATGCCAGCGGGAGAGACCGTGAGCTGGCAACCCGCGTCCGCCACTCCCGCTGCGGTGTCGACAGCCCCCAACGCCCACGCCGCCGCGGCTGCACCGGCGCGTTCGGACTCGGTCGTCACATTGTCTGCCAGGTCGTGCACGTGCAGCACGTTGCCACAGGCAAATATACCCGGCACGCCCGTCTGCAGACTCTGGTCCACCACGGCTCCGCGCGTACGTGGGTCCAGCTCCACGCCCGCGGCAACCGAAAGCTCGTTCTCGGGAATCAGACCCACCGAAAGCAGCAGCGTGTCGCACGGAACAACGCGCTCGGTTCCCGGAATGGGTGCCAGGTGCTCGTCGACCCGACTCACCTCGACGGCCTCCACGCGATTGCGCCCGATCACGCGCGTTACGGTGGTGGACAGGTGCAGCGGAATGCCAAAGTCGTCCAGGCAGTTTTTCACATTGCGGCGCAGGCCGTTAGCGTACGGCATGAGTTCGTACACGCCCTCGACCGAAATTCCCTCGAGCGTGCAGCGGCGTGCCATGATGAGTCCGATGTCGCCCGAGCCCAAAATGACGGCGCGCGAGCCAGGTTTGAGGTTCTCGATATTGATGTATCGCTGCGCCAGGCCGGCCGTAAACACGCCGGCGGGTCGGCTGCCGGGAATCTTGATCTCGCTGCGGGTGCGCTCACGGCAACCCATGGCAAGGACGACCGCGCGCCCGGTGAGCTGCAGCATGCCTGCGCAGCTCATGAGCGTGACGGTGTGGACCGCGGCATCTCCCGCGGCCTCGTCCACGCCCGAAGCGCTCGCGCCCTCGTCCGAATCAATCCCAAGCACCATGCTGCCCAAGTACAGCGCAATGTTGGTCTCGCGCACCTGGTCGATAAAGCGCTGCGCGTACTCGGGACCGGTGAGTTCCTGCTTAAAGTGCGAAAGGCCAAAACCGGGGTGGATGCACTGGCGCAGGATGCCGCCCAGATGCTGTACGCGTTCCACGATGGCTACGCTCGCGCCGGCCTTATGCGCGGCAAGCGCGGCCGCCATGCCGGCAGGGCCGCCGCCGATAACGACCACGTCGAACGCCTGCGTCTGCACCGCCTCGGTAGTTCCTGCCCCTGCGCGCCCGTCGCGTATATCAAGCGTCGCCATTCTAGCGCACCCCCTTCAGTGGTCCTTCGACCAGCCAAGAACCGGCATCCTCCAACAGCACTTCGCTGGGGTCGCAGCCCAGCTCGCGCGCCAGAATCGCCACCACGCGGCTCTGGCAAAAGCCGCTCTGACACCGACCCATGCCGGCACGACAGCGGCGCTTGACTCCCTCGACCGAAACCGCGCCCGGGCGGCGTCGAATCGCAGCCACGATTTCGGCCTCGGGCACCGTCTCGCAGCGGCAGACGATTTGTCCCCACGCGGGGTCGGTCTCAATGAGTTCTTCCTTACGCGCAAGCGGTGCGCGGTCAAAGTCGTCCGGCGCGCGGCGAATCGGGTTCCAATCGTCCCGTTCGCGCAGGTTCACGCCGGCATCGCGCAGTACCTGCTCCATGCGCTCGGCAATGGCCGGCGCGCTCGCCACGCCCGGCGACTGAATGCCCGCCGCCTGGAACAGTCCCGGCACCACGGCCGACTGCCCAATAAAGAAGTCGTTGGTCCCCTGAATGACCGGGCGACCGCCGGCAAACGCGCGGACTACGCGGCGAGTGTCCAAGCCGGGCACCAGCTTGCACGCGCCGCTCAGCAGCGCGTTGACATCGCTTGCATAGGTTTGCGTGTCGCCGGGCTCGCGCACGGCGGCCGTTGCGGTAATCACGGTGTTGCCATGTACGGTACCCGTGACGATAACGCCCTTGGACACCGGCGTTGGAACGGGGTAGAGCGGCATGAGCGCGCGCGGCTCTTTGTCCAGCACCACAATATTGCCCTGGCGCCAGACCATTTGGAACTCCTCGGCGCCCGCCATATGCGAGATGTCCGCGGCGCCGTTGCCCGCGGCGTTAATCAGGTAACGGCAGCGCACATTGCCGGCGGGCGTCACAAGCGTAAAGCGCGCGCGGCCCTTGCCGTCGGCGGCAGTGCCCCCGTCAGCGCCGTCGGCAACTTCAATGGCCTCCACCGGTGCGGAGCGCATAAACGTCACGCCGTTGGCAACCGCGTTCTCCAGCGCGGCGATGGCCACTTCAAACGGGTCGACGTAACCGGTCGAGGGGCACCACAACGCGCATGTTGCGTCGGCGCTGGCACGCGGTTCCAGCTCGCGGAGACGCTTGGGGCCGATAATCGCCAGCTCGGGCACGCCGCTGGCAAGGCCATTCTGGCGCAGCTTCTCCAGGTGCGCTCGGTCTTCGTCGTTGAAGCCCAGCACCATCGACCCGGTGCGGCGGAACAAAAATCCCAGCTCCTGGGCCCAGGTGCCATACAGCTCGCAACCGCGGGCGTTGACCTGCGCCTTTACGGTGCCCGGCGCCGGATCGTAGCCGGCGTGCACCAGGCCGCCGTTGGCCTTCGACGCGCCCAGCGCGATATCGTTGGCCGCCTCGACCACGCAAGTGGACAAGTCATAGCGCGCGAGCTGCCACGCGATGGCGCACCCGGTGATGCCCGCGCCCACAATCGCGATATCAAACGTTTTTGCCACGGTGCCTCCCAGACGAGTTGACAGGCTGTCAATAGGACTATCCTACGGTCTGCACACCCCCAGTGCGGCGGCAATGCGGCGAACAGTCCCGCAACACCCGCCAACGGCAGGCGAGGGGAGACTCAGGACCATCGGTGTCCTCGTCTGCCGTCCCTGGTGTCAGAAGTTTGTCTCGTTCTGTAACAGTAAGCAGAAGAACTGGGTTCCAGATGTTGCAGATCGAGACGTTTGCCAAGTGGTCCCTCCGTTTGTCTCGATCTGTAACAGTAAGAGGAGAAAATCGGTCCTATGTGTTACAGATTGAGATTTAAAGTCATGGAGAGATTCTTCTGTCTCGATCTGTAACATCTAGGGACCGTTTTGGGGTCTAGATGTTACAGATTTAGATGAACCTATCAGTCGGTTTCGAATGTCTAAATCTGTAACGGTTAGACCTGTTTTTGCCGAGTTGTTGTTACAAATTGAGATTTAAGTCGGGGAGAGAATGGTTTGTCTAAATCTGTAACATCTGGGACTGTTTTTGCCGAGTAACTGTTACAGATTGAGACATTCGGCCTGGACGTTTTCTTTTGTCTCAATATGTAACAGCTAGCTGATGTTTTGGGTTCTAGATGTTACAGATCAAGACAAACCTTCCGGCGGATTTTGAATGTCTCGATCTGTAACAGTAAGAGGGGTTTTGAGGCCCTAGATGTTACAGATTGAGATGTTTGTGTCCGCATCAGCCCCGCTTGTAACCGTAGTCCCATATAAACAAACCCCGTGGTAAACTTGACCAGACTGTAAATATTCCGAAAGGTACACCTCAATGTCCAAGTACATCTCCGAGCTCATGTCGCCACAGCTTATGGGCGTCGTCTATGCCTTTGTTGGCTTTATCATCGCCCTGTACGTGTTGTCGGTTGTCTATGTGTTCATCGACGCTCGCCGCCGCGGCGCCAGCGCCTACGTGGCATGGGGCATCATCGCCCTTATCCCGTTTGTGGGCCTCATCGCCTATCTGGTCCTGCGCCCGCACTCCTACGCGGCCGACCGCGAGGAGCAGGAGCTGGACATGGCCCTGCGCGAGCGCCAGCTTGCCCAGTACGGCACCTGCCCGCAGTGCGGCGCCCCCATCGAGAAGGACTTTGTCGTCTGCCCGGTGTGCGACACCCAGGTTCGCAACGTGTGCCCCAGCTGCCATCGCCCGCTCGACGCGCACTGGAAGGTCTGCCCCTACTGCCGAACTCGCATCCAGTAACGCATCCATCGCCGGGCCGGCCGTAAGCCACGGGCCCCGCGCGTCACGCGCAAGCCGCACGCGCGCCCCGCAGCCCCGCCCCCACACGATGAAGCATGCGTAGAAAATCGCCCGCCGTGCCATTAAGGTGCGGCGGGCGCTTGTATACCAAGGCAACCTGCCTATAATGATGCAAGTCAAAAACGCCGAGCGCATCGCACGCACTTGCATCAGGCATCCGAGAGGAGAAAACATACCCATGAAGGCACTCTACAATGACGGTTCGGTGGCCGAGCTCCCGCAGGACGAGGTCACGCACGTCATCCGCCACTCCGCCGCGCACATCATGGCGCAGGCCATCAAGCGTCTTTATCCCGAGGCCGACTTTGCCTACGGCCCCGCGACCGACAACGGCTTCTACTACGACGTCGACCTGCCCGAGGGCGTCAAGATCAGCGAGGACGATTTCCCCGCGATCGAGGCCGAGATGAAGAAGATCGTCAAGGAGAACCTCAAGTTCTCCGTGTACGAGAAGCCCCGCGCCGAGGCCATCGCTCTTATGGAGGAGCGCGGCGAGAAGTACAAGGTCGAGCACATCGGCGACCTGGACGACGACGCCCGCATCACCTTCTACCAGCAGGGCGACTACATCGACATGTGCGTCGGCCCCCACATCTGCTACACCAAGGCCCTCAAGGCCTTTAAGCTCACCGGCGTCTCGGGCGCCTACTGGAAGGGCGACAAGGACAACAAGATGCTCACCCGCATCAACGGCGTCGCCTTTGCCACCAAGGAAGAGCTCGACGAGCACATGCACATGCTGGAGGAGGCCAAGAAGCGCGACCACCGCAAGATCGGCCGCGAGATGGACCTCTTTATGATGCGCGACGAGGCCCCCGGCTTCCCGTTCTTCCTGCCCAACGGCATGATCCTTAAGAACACGCTGCTCGACTACTGGCGCGAGATCCACCACAAGGCCGGCTACGTGGAGATCTCCACGCCGCTCATCATGAACAAGCAGCTGTGGAAGACCTCGGGCCACTGGGATCACTACAAGGACAACATGTACTCCACCGTCATCGACGACGAAGAGTACTGCATAAAGCCCATGAACTGCCCGGGCGGCGTGCTGGTGTACGCCTCCAAGCCGCACTCCTACCGCGAGCTGCCCATTCGCGCCGGCGAGATTGGCCTGGTGCACCGCCACGAGCTGCGCGGCGCCCTGCACGGTCTGTTCCGCGTGCGCTGCTTTAACCAGGACGATGCCCACCTGTTTGTACGCCCCGACCAGCTGACCGACGAGATCGTGGGCGTGGTCAACCTCATCGATTCCGTGTACCAGAAGTTTGGCTTTAAGTACCACGTTGAGCTTTCCACCCGCCCCGAGGACTCCATGGGTTCGGACGAGGACTGGGCTCGTGCCGAGGAGGGCCTGCGCACCGCTCTGGAGAAGCTGGGCATGGACTACGAGGTCAACGAGGGCGACGGCGCCTTCTACGGCCCCAAGATCGACTTCCACCTGGAGGACTCGCTCGGCCGTACCTGGCAGTGCGGCACCGTCCAGCTCGACTTCCAGATGCCGCTTAACTTTGATCTGGAGTACGTGGACGCTGACGGCACCAAGAAGCGCCCCATCATGCTGCATCGCGTGTGCTTTGGCTCCATCGAGCGCTTTATCGGTATTCTGATTGAGCACTTTGCGGGCAAGTTCCCCACCTGGCTGGCTCCCGTGCAGGTCAAAGCGCTTCCCGTCTCCGAGAAGAGCCGCGACTACGCCCATGAGGTGTGCGCCAAGCTGGAGGAGGCCGGCATTCGCGTGGTCTGCGACGACCGCGACGAGAAGATCGGCTACAAGATCCGCGAGGCCCGCAGCATCGACCGCGTGCCCTACATGCTCATCCTGGGCGAGAAGGAGGTCGAGGCCGGCAACATCTCCGTCCGCGATCGCTCCAACGAGACCGTTCAGATGAGCGTTGACGAGTTTGTGGCCAAGGTGCTCGAGGAGATCAAGACTCGCGCCTAAGGCGACGACCAAGGTTTATAAACCGCATGTATACGCGACTGTCTCATGCACGGGACAGCCGCGTTTTTTATGCCGAGCGTGGGGGCTGGGAAGAGTTAGTTGCAGTTGCGCAACGCTCACAAGATGCCGACAACCCCCGTAACCGTTTGGTAAAGCAGAAATGACCCCGTAACAATCCAATATTGCCCATGTATAAGAAAAGCCGCTGGTAGAGCGGCTTTTTTGTTGCGCAAAAATCTACAGGTTTTTGTAGTGGGGTATGGAGATGTGTCCGCTCTCGCTGCAATTTGCGCAATCTGGGAAAACGGCCTCAATTTATTCGTATAATGAGCTTCCACGAAAGATACGAAAACCTGTACTTTTGCGACTGCGCCTAGCTGCGAGCGAGAAGCCTGTTCTTAACGCCCCTGCATCCGCGTGTGTCGCGGATGCAAGTTAAGGGGGCGAGAGATGGAACAGACGATGCGGCGCCAAGAGCAGCTGCCCGGCGCCTTTAGTGGCGCTACTACCAACAGCCAGCATGGCCGCGTCCGCTGGTATCTGGTCCACACCCCCAATGGTAAAGAGCGCGAGACCTGCGAAGAGGTCCGCCGCATTATCCCGCACGAGTTGATGCAGGACGCTTTTGTGATGCAAAAGGAGTTCTGGTTTAAGCGGGACGGCGCCTGGTCGCTCCAAACCAAACCTATGTACAAGGAATACTTCTTCGTCGCCACGCGCGATGCCGCCCTGCTCGATAAGGCTTTGGCCCAGTTGAGCTTTGGCTGCCGCATTGCCGGCAGCAGAGAGCGGGCCTATGCGCCCATGCCGGACGATGCGCAGGATTGGTACCGCAGCGTGCTCGACGACGACGGCGTGGTGCGCAACAGCGTCGCCCGCATAGAAGACGGCGTGCTGCACATAGAGCAGGGGCCCTTGGTGGGGCAAGAGGCCCGTGTAAAGAAGATCGACCGTCATAAGCGCTGGTGCCTGGTAGACGTGGGCGAAGGCGATTCCGCTTTTAGGGAGCTGCTTCCGTTAGACGTGCTCAGTAAGACGTAAGGAGACGTCGCACTGGCAATTCATTCGAAATTTGAATTCATCGATTGGGGGATCCCTGGGGGCAGGGACGTGGATTTGAACTTGACTACTAAAGAAGTGACAGGGCAAAACGTGCCGGTGGGAGCCGCACTTATAGCCCAGGCCATGAATCGCGGCGAGGTGAGCGTGCGCTACAAGGCCATGCAGGCCGTGAAGGACTGGGACCGCACGCGCCTGGGCTACCGTGCCGTGAAGCGCGCGTTTGACATCGTGTTCAGCGGCCTCGTGCTGGCCGTTATCGCTATTCCGAGCCTTGTGCTCGCCGCGGCCATCCGCCTGGAGAGCGAGGGCAACCCGTTCTAGAGCCAGATTCGCGTGGGCCAGACCCACCGCGACGGCAGGCTGTCCACCTTCCGCATGTGGAAGTTCCGCAGCATGTACAAAGACGCCGACGAGCGCCTCGCCGAGCTCAAGGGACAGAACGAGATCGCCGGCGCCATGTTCAAGATGAGGGACGACCCGCGCGTAACGAAGATCGGCAAGTTCATCCGCAAGCACTCCATCGACGAGTTCCCGCAGTTCGTCAACGTGTTCCTGGGCCAGATGTCCGTCGTCGGCCCGCGCCCGCCGCTTCCCAACGAGGTGGCTGAGTACACGGAATTCGACCTGCAGCGCCTGGCCGTGAAGCCCGGGATCACCGGCTGGTGGCAGGTGACGGAGCGCAACTCGACCGGGTTCGACGGCATGGTCCGCCGAGACCTTGAGTACATCGCAAAACGTGGTCCCGTCACGGACCTGAAGATCGTCGTCCTCACGGTGATCGAGGTCATCACCGGCAAGGGTGCGTGCTAGATGCGCATCGCGATGATTGGACATAAGAGATACGGCTCCCGCGAGGGCGGCGTGGAGGTCGTCGTGACCGAGCTCGCCCGCCGCATGGCGGCGCTCGGCCACGAGGTCACCTGCTACGACCGCTCCGGCACGGACGTCATGACCGGCGCCGCCGCGGACGGCCGCGAGCGCACGGTCGACGGCGTGCGCGTCGTGCCGGTTAAGACAATCGACAAGAAGGGCCTCGCAGCCCTCTCGTCCTCGTGCTTCGCCACCCTGGCGGCCATCAAGGACAGGCCCGACGTGATCCACTACCACGCCGAGGGCCCCTGCGTGCCGCTTCCCCTGGCGAAGCGTGCCGGCATCCGGACCGTCGCCACCATCCACGGCCTGGACTGGCAGCGCGCCAAGTGGGGCAGGCTCGCCAGCACATACATCAAGATGGGGGAGAGGGCCGCCGCTACCAAGGCAGACGGTCTGATTGTCCTGTCTAAGTCCGCCCAGTCCTACTTCGAGGGCGCCTACGGCCGCACGGCGACGTTCATCCCCAACGGTATCGAGCCAAAGCGGCCGAGGCCGGTCAACCAGATAAAGGATAAATGGGGGCTTGGCGAGGGCTCCTACCTGCTGTACCTGGGCAGGCTCGTCCCCGAGAAGCGCCCCGAGATCCTGATCGAGGCGTTCAAGAAGCTCGATACGGACAAGAGACTCGTCATCGCCGGCGGCGGTTCGGACACCTCCGAGTACGAGGCGTCCCTTCGTGATGCCGCGCAGGGCGACCCCCGCGTCCTCTTCACCGGGTTCGTCGACGGCGAGCCCCTGGAGGAGCTGTACTCCAACTGCTATGCCTACGCGCTGCCCTCCGACGTGGAGGGCATGCCGATGAGCCTGCTGGAGGCCATGGCATACGGGCGCTGCTGCGTGACGAGCGATATCTCCGAGTGCGCGGACGTCCTCGCGGGCAACGGCGTGACGTTCGAGAAGGGGAGTGCCGATTCCCTGCGGGCCGCGCTGCAAGGCCTGATCGCTGACGACGACCGCGGGAGAGTCCTCGGTGCCGCCGCCAAGGCGCACGTCGAGAAAACCTACAACTGGGATTCCGTCGTCGAGCGGACCCTTGCCGTCTACGGGGGTGAAGGCCTATGAGGATCCTTCTCGTAAACAAGTTCCACTACCGCAAGGGCGGTGCGGAGACCTATTACCTCACCGTCGGATCCGAGCTTGAGCACATGGGGCATGAGGTGGCCTATTTCTCGATGAGGCACCCTGACAACCTGCCCTGCGAGTGGGATAAGTATTTCGTGACGCAGCGCGAGTACAACAACGTCAAGAACCCGCTCAAGGCGGCGCGCGACGGCATGGCGCTGATTTATTCGCCAGAGGCGAAGCGCAACTTCCAGGCCCTCTGCGAGGAGTTCCGCCCCGATGTCGTCCACCTCAACAACGTGCACAGGCAGATCACGCTATCCATTCTCGACGCCCCCTACCTGAGGGAGAACAAGGTTCCGGTCTTCTACACGGCCCACGATTACGTGACCGTCTGCCCCGGCTATCTCATGCTCGACGGCGACGGGCGCGTCTGCGACGCGTGCCTCGAGGACGGGCGCTACCGCCACTGCATCGAGCGTCGTTGCGTGAAGGGCTCGCGCGCGAAGAGCGCGCTGGCGGCGATGGAGGCGTCCTTCAACAGGGCCCATAAGTCAAACCGAAGGATCGACAGGGTAATCGCCCCCTCCAGGTTCATGCGCTCCAAGCTCATCGAGGGCGGTTGGCCTGAGGACAAGGTGGTCTTCCTGCAGAACTTCGCCGACGACGCGATCCTCGACCGCGCCTCGAATGCCGGGGCGGATGCGACTGACAGGGAGAACCCCTATCTCCTGTTCTTCGGTCGTCTCTCTGTCGAGAAGGGCGTCGACACGCTGCTGAGGGCCTTCGACGCCGCCTTGCCGAGCCTTCCGCAGGATATGCGTTTGGTTGTAGTCGGCGACGGCCCCGATGCCGCGGATTTCAAGTCGCTCGCGTCTTCGTTGGGCTGTGCGTCTCGCATCGAGTTCGCCGGCTATCAGACCGGTGGGGCACTGCAAGCGTATGTCGAGAGGGCGTCTCTCGCCATCGCGAGTTCGAGATGGCGAGAGAACATGCCGTACTCGATTGTGGAGGCTCTTGCTGCGGGCACGCCTGTCATCGGCACGAATATCGGCGGAATCCCCGAATTGGTTGATGAGGGGAAAACGGGATTCATTTGCGAGCCCGGGGATGTCTCGTCGATGGCGGATGCCATCTCGCGCGGCACGAGCGCGTTCTTGGATCTGTCCGCTTACTCTATGCTGCAGCGCAACTGCCGCTCCTACGTCATGGAAAACTGCTCGCGCGAGAAGTTCATGAGCGATCTCGTGAACCTGTATAAGGAGTCAATCGATGGCTAACGGGCATAACAGCATCAAGAGGATCGTGCATCGCTCCTGCGAGGAGATTGGCGCAACGTTCCGAATCGCTAGGGACACGTCGTGGCCCGAGGCGATCAACACGTTTAGGGCGAAGCTCGATATCCAGGTCATGAGCCGCAACGGGTACAAGGAGCCGCCTGCAGTGAAGGAGCGGTTGCTGCGCAAGCACGAGACTGTTCTCAAATATCTCGAGAACCGCTTCGGCGATTTCTTCGAGTCATACGACTACGATGCGCCGCTGCCGCCGTCCGATCCCGCCCTCGAGGGGAAGATCTGGATGTGCTGGTGGCAGGGCGAGGTGAACGCCCCCGAGATCGTGAGGGTGTGCATCGACTCCGTGCGTCGCAACGCCGGCGGGCACGAGGTCGTCGTCATCACGGACGAGAATCTTTCCCAATATGTCAATATCCCCGATTGGGTGCTCGAAAAGGTCCGTACCGGCATCATGTCGCGGACCCATTTATCCGATCTGTTGAGGCTCTCGTTATTGGCGGAGCACGGTGGCATGTGGCTCGATGCAACTTTCTTCTGCGCGGGTCCAGTTGCGGATTACCTTGATTTGCCGATTTGGTCCATCAAGCGGCCTGATTATCTGCATGCATCCGTCGCCTGCGGCATGTTTGCAAATTATTCTCTTGAGTGCGATGAGAGCCATCGACGAGTATTCGCAACTTTGAGGGATTACTACCTTGAGTATTGGCTTCAGAGTGATGAGTTAATCGATTATTTGCTTACTGATTACCTCATCGTCCTAGCTCAACGCCATGACCCCTCGGTCGCCGCCGCATTTGCGTCCATCGAATCAAATAATCCTCGTTGCGACGACCTTATTTCGATACTAGATAGGCCTTTCGATCAAAGTGCTTGGAGTGAGCTCCTTCTGGATACGAGCCTCTTTAAGCTCACGTGGAAGCAAGAATTTCCAAAACAAACTGATGGTAGGCAAACGTATTACGGCAGGCTATTGGAAGGGGGATTGTCGTGAGAAAAAAGAAAGTCCTGTTCGTCATGTCCTCAATGGACAATGGCGGTGCGGAGCGAGCGCTTCTCAACCTTCTGGAAGAGCTTCCGGAAACGCGCTACGACGTCAATCTCCTGCTTTTGAACCCCACCGGGCTTTTTATGGGGCAAATACCGTCAAAGGCAGCTGTACTTCAGACTCCCGCTAAAGTACGCGATTGCTTCACATCGGTTCGCGGCCGCAGGGCTGGGGTATGGCGTCTGACGGCAGATGTCGTTTCCGGCATTGTCTCTCGCGATGAAGAGACCCGCCGCGGATTCCGTTGGAAATACTTCTTTTCTCCAGCCATAGATAAAATACCGGGTCATTACGACGTGGCTGTTTCATTTATTAACGGTCAAGTTCTCTACTTTGTCGATGAGAAGATTGAGGCCGATCGCAAGATAGTCTTTTATCACGGAGACTATCGCTCTGCCCGCTATTCGGAAAAATACGAGCGACCCTGCCTGGAACGCATGGATGGCATCTATGCCGTTTCCGATAAGTGCATCGACATCGTGCGCTCTGTTTTTCCAGAGATGGCATACAAGATGAAGAGTCTTCCGAACATTGTGTCTTCGGAGGTAGTGCGACGCCGCGCGTCCGAGTTCATCCCGCCAGAGTACGATGCTGACGCGCCGAGAATCCTTACAGTGGCGCGCATCACTCACGAGAAGGGTGTGGACACCGCCATCCGTGCGGCGGCTGAGCTCAAGCAGCGCGGCTGCTCGTTTCGCTGGTACGAGATGGGGAAGGGGCTTACTGGCGATTCCGAGCAAGTCGCTTGCGAAAAACTTGTTGAAGATCTGGGTGTTGCGGACGTCTTCACGTTCTTGGGAGCCCGCGAGAACCCCTATCCCTACATCGCTAACTGCGACATCGTCGTGCAGCCGTCACGCTTCGAGGGAAAGTCAGTCGCCCTCGATGAGGTCAAGATTCTTACGAGGCCCATTGTTGCGACGGCGTACCCCACGGTCCATGACCAGCTGGGCGTCAAAGAGGGAATCATCGCTGGCACTGACGCGGTATCGCTCGCTGATGCCGTGCAAGGGTTGCTCGAAGACCCCTCTCGTTGTGAGGAGCTCAGCTTCTATCTCAAGTCGAATGAGTACGGGAACGCCGACCACGTTGAAGACTATTTCCAGGCTTTAGAGGGCGAGCGGCAATGAGGGCGACTCTTAGCATGAAAAATTCAGCTTCGAAGAAGCGGCGCGAGGCTGTTTGTCATTACTTGCTCATTTACCTTATGGTGGCTTTTGCTGATTCATTTCTGTACGATCGCATTCTCACGAACATTGTTATACCGGTGGTGGCCCTAATTGCTCTCATCGTTATGGCTAATAGGAAATATCAGCTTGTATATCCCATTACGATATTAGCCTTGGGCTTTCTTGCCATGCTGTTCGTCCGGGTAAGCACAAACGCACTCGGGCCGACTGAACTTTTGAGTTGGGTAGCGATGGTGGGAATTACCCTTATTGCAGTGATGTTTGATGTTTCGAATTTTCTTATCCGCTTCATTAAACTAGCGGCTTTCCTCACTGGCTTTAGCCTGGTTGTCTATTTGATTTCTCAGGTTTTCCCGGGAGTTTGGGGCCACCTATCTCCATTTTCATTTTTCTTGTCCTTTGGAGATACAACATGGTTGGACTCCGTGAACAGGATCGTCGTCAACTACCGGGCCGATGGGCTGCTCCTGTACGTCGACCGAGGGTTTGACCATACGCGTAACGTTGGCATATTTAGAGAGCCTGCTGTTTACCAGATATTGCTCAATTCAGCTATCTTCGTGCTGCTCTTCATGAAGCCTAAGGAAATTGATAAGAAGACACGTGCGCGACTTTTGGCGCTGTTTGTGGCGGGTGTCCTCTCCACAAAATCCGCCACTGGCTATGCCACAACTCTCCTGGTCTTCTTCGCCTACTCTCTTTCCTCATTGAAGAGGGACGATCGTGTTTCCGCAATTGCTCCGATCTTCCTCGGGTCCATATGCGTGTTCGTTTTCATCGCGTCTGCGATGGGGAGCTCGGCGTGGGCTACGGACTCCGTTCTTGGCCGCTTCATGAACGACGGGGGTATCTCCCTGGACGCATCGGGCGAGGCCCGGGTTGGAGCTGCGAATGCTGCGCTGGCTCTTATGCAGCGATACCCCTTTGGATGTGGCTATAACGTGTACGGGGCTGCCATTTCGACTGGTAACAGCGAGTTCGTTGGCGCCTGTTTACTTAAGGTGGCTGCCGTCTACGGTCCGATTATGGGCATTGCGATTCTCATTTGGACCTGTTTTCCCGTTTTTAAGTCTCGAGAGCTTGGCCTCTCCGCTAAGTTGGCTTTCGTCGTTATGTATCTCATAGCGACTTATCTCGAGTGCGAGGTCTTTTACACCACGCTTATTTTCATTCCGATTTACCTGTACTGCAAAAATGTGGCCGAAACGTCTGTCCAGCCCTTGCGTGCGGCCGCTTCTTCGTTTGGAGTCTTACGTGAAGCTCGCTAGCAACCTCGGCCGTAGCATGAGTCGGGCCATGGTCTACAAGGGCGTGTCCATGGTCCTCAGCCTCGTCTACGTCCCCATCGTCCTCAACTATCTCGGCGACTACAAATACGGTGTATGGGCGTCGATCCTGAGCATCCTCTCGTGGATCTCCTACTTCGACCTTGGCATCGGTAACGGCCTTCGCAATCGCCTTTCCGAGGCCATCGCCTCCGACTCACCGCGCGTATCGCCGAAGGCCCTCGTGTCGAGCGCCTACGCCATTCTCTCAGGCGTCGTCGCCGTCGTCGCCGTCGCTTGCGGCATCGCCATCGCGTTCGTCGACTGGCCCGCCTTGCTTTCCGCCTGGGAGGTTAATGAGAGCCTACTGTGCGTTGTGGAACTGAGCTTTCTCGGGATGTGCTTTAGTTTCGTTCTTACCCTATGCAATAGCGTCTACTATGCGCTTCAAAAGGCGCAGGTAGTAAACCTCATTTCCGTGTGCCAACAGGCGGTCATGCTCCTGTCGGTCTGGCTGCTCTCGCTCACGGATTCCCAAAGCCTCACGGCGGTCGCGGTCTTTTACGTAGCTTCCAATATTTTGGTGTACGGCTTCTTCACGATCTACGTCTTCGCGAGGAACCGAGAACTTGCTCCGTCCCCGCGCAGCTGCTCTCGTGCCGTGGCAACGGACGTTGGCGGCCTAGGCATCATGTTCTTTATCACCCAGATCGCCACACTTGTCCTCTTCACTACCGATAACCTCATCGTCTCGAATCTCTTTGGGCCCGAGCAGGTGACGGTCTACACAACCGCCAACAAGGTGTTCACGGTACTCTCGTCCCTGTTTGCCGCGCTCGTCGTTCCTCTATGGTCAAAGACTACCGTCGACTACGCACGTGGCGATATCGCTGAAATCAGGCGGACGCTTGGGAAGATGCACAGGCTGTTCGCTATCGCGGTGGGCGGGGTCATCGTCATGGTGCTTGTCTTCAAACCCCTCGTAAGTGTTTGGCTGGGGCGCGACCTCGGGTTCGATGACTCACTCATCGCCCTTATGGGTGTCTATGCGATCGTATATATGTGGAACACCATCTACTCCCAAGTCATCAACGGACTCACGCTTGTCAATTTCATGGTTGCGGTTGCCTGCGCACAGGCGGTGCTCAATATCCCCCTTTCGATCTTCCTCGCCACGTCGTGCGGGCTCGGTGTGAACGGGGTTCTCCTTGGGACGATTGTCACCATGCTCATCAGCAGCTTGACGTACCCGGTTTACTCCAAGAAGGTCCTCGACCGTGCCGAGGCCTCCAACCGCGGGGTCGAATGACCGATCGAGAGGAAGGTGCCTAGTGCCAATCATTAAGAAGTTGAAATATAAATTGTGGCGTCATTCGCACACGCCGGAGGAGTATGCGCGCCGTATCGGTGTGAACGCCGGTAATGATTTCCATATCTATGGCGAGGTCGTATGGTCCACCGAGCCCTGGTTAATAACGGTGGGTGACAACGTTCACATCACCGACGGCGTTCGCTTCGAGACGCACGACGGCGGGACCCTTCTATTTCGCAAGGACGTCCCCGACTTGGAGGTTACCCGCCCAATTGTTCTGGGCAGCAACGTCTACATCGGCAACTGCGCGATCGTGATGGGGGGGTGTTCCTATAGTTTTGTCAACTGGGCAATGCTGTTTTCGAGATTGAATCGCGACATGCTAACGCCAGGCCTTTCGGCCGATGGGCTCCAATCTGTTCGGAGCGCTTCGACTAGGCGGCGTAGGGCACCCTGTCCCGCATGATCGCGTAGATGACCTTCAGCCTCTTTCGTGCCAGCGCCTTGAGCGCCTTGCCGTGCGGCATGCCCCGCTCTCGGCACCTAGCGTAGTAATCGCCCCATCTTCCCTCTGTCCGGGTAAGGCAGTTGCACGAGAATATGAGCAGGTTCTTCAGCCTCTTGTTGCCTTGGCGCGATGCCGTCACCGAGGAGATCGAGGTCCCCGACTGGCGGTTGCGCGGCGCCAGGCCGCAGTACGACGCGAGCCTGTCGTGGCTTGGGAAGTCTTCGATATCTATGGAGATCGCGAGCTCGGAAGCGGTTTTGGGGCCGATCCCCGGCACCGTCAGGAGGCATCGGTAGGTATCGTCGCCCTCGAGGAGGGCGGATATCTCCGCCGTGATCACATCGATCTCCGCCGAGTTCTCGGAGATCCTGCGCGCGAGCAGCCTCACCGCCCGGTCCTCGGCGGCGATGGCCGCCGCGTCCGGCCTTGTCGAGGAGGCCGTCGAGCGGACGAGGGCCTCGATCTTGCCGCGCGCCGCCCCGCGCGTGAGCGCCGCCGCCCTGCGGGGCCCGGCGTCGGCCACCGACCAGGCCCCGCCGAGGGATGCCATGAGCCTCAGCTGGGGACCGTCGGACAGGTCGACCAACGCCTCGAAGGCGGGGCACGATTCCAGCAGGATGCTGCGCAGCCGGTTCTTGCTCCTGGTGTTTTCGCAGGTCAGGAAGTTTCTCTGGGCGGCCAGCGCCCTCGCCGCCGCGACCGTCGGGCCCGGATCCCCGACCGGCAGGAGTGCGTCGGGGATGCCCAGCGCCGTCTTCGCGATGACCATTGCGTCCCGCTCGTCGGTCTTGGCGTCGCCGGCGAAGAGCCTGGCGGCCCCGTGTGCCGCGAGTCCCGGCAGGTACGCCGCCGACATCCCGGCCGCCTTGGCGCGGGCGAGCGCGAGGGCGCCTATGTTGCGCGACTGGTCGACGACCACGAGCGCATCGGGGAAGCGGCCGAACAGCGAGTCCAGATCGCCCTCCCTGTTCGCGACGGGGGCGCTCAGCAGTATCTCGCCGTCCCGGGTCGCGACGCATGCCCAATGGGACAATTTCCCGACATCGAGCCCGATGACGGCTTCCGGCATTCTAGGTGGTGCCACGGTGTTATCCTCCAATCGGTAGGCCGATCGGAACCCCTCCCTGCGACACCCACATTACCTGGCCGTGGCGCTTGCGCCCGGCAGTTTCCTATCAGTCGTCCGGAGCGGCGAGCGCCCCCGGTGGCAACACCCCCCGGGCCCTCTACGGGGCAGGGGCAGACGGCCATCCGGAGGCGCCCGATCGGCGGCCCCTCGGGGCTTGCCCGTATCGTAGGCAATGCGCCGAATGCTCGCCATCGAAATTTATCGGTGGCCCACTTCAGACTGTAATGGGTGAACGACTGGCATTGAACCGTGCTGCGTGTTCTAAATTAACCGATGAAAACTATCCACACGCAAACAGGGTCGTTGAACCAATCTCAAATGAGCTAACCATGACAGCTAGCTGTTTTTTAACAACAGGTATGGGGGCATATTTACACCTTGAAAGCGCTTTGTCTTCCCGTTTAGCCACTATGTAGTTGAACTCAACATGACAGGTAGATGAAATCCCACCGTCCGCTAGCCCCTACGCCAAATGGATTACTTTCAATGTCAAATTCCTGTTGATATCGAAAAAGCCGTTAACTGCCAAGAGCGCCTTGAATCTAGAGGTTCTGAGAGATGCAAGCAGGAGGCAATACCGTTCGCGTCTTTGTATCGCATGAAAGCTCATCCCCTTGATACAATCTCATCTACCACACCGCAACATCCATATATTTGGATGGAGCTTCACAATGGCATAGCTGCCGCTTTGCGTATGCAAACAGGCGAATTGGAGGGCACCCGCCTTTCAAGGTCTGTTCGCATATGCATGTGAAGCCTTGCGGTGTGGTAACTGTGGTAGGTGTCCTCCACATCGCTTAATTGCAGTGACGTGCTTCTCCCCTTCCACGGTTGTCGGGATACCTTTGGAAGGAGAGCGGATGAAGAAGCCAACGAACAAACAACTAGCCCTCTTAGTTACGATTGCCCTCGTATTAGTTTGTGCGATTGCTTTAGGGTCTGCCCTTGCCGCAGCACCGAACTCGAGTGCAGCACTCAACATTTTCCACACTCATAAATGGAAGAAAGCGACCTGCACCCAACCTAAGACCTGCAAGGAATGCGGGGCAACCGAGGGCGATCCGCTGGGTCACAAACTCGAGGACTGGAAAGACGATGGATTCGACTCCACGTTCTCCGAACGGATCTATGTCAAAACATGTTCTCGCTGCGAGAAAACAATTGAGAAAAAGACAGAGAAGGTTACCTCGTTTCTGGAGAACGAAAAGCTGACCATATGCCCAGACACCTACTCGAAGGTTTTCGAAAAAAGACTTCGAGAACTTAACGACAGCGATTTTACAGTGCACGAAGAATACGACTACAAACTGACTGTCTATTCAATTAATGACTCGAATGACGAGATGGCGGGGCAGCTCTCTTTTTCACTGAAGGACAAGAACCTCGACCCAACCCTTCTCTATACAGAACCTCTCAACTACGGCATCGTTGTCATGCTCGACAACAACCAAAGTAGCTATGACAAAAAGATGGCACGCTTCCTTGTGGCGATGATTGAGGCATGCGACCCGTCACTTGACTGGGATTCGGTCGGTGAAATCGTCAAAGAAATCGATGAGCAGGGCGCGGCAAGCAGGAACGGCTTCACCTACAGCAGGACAAAAAACGGTGGGTATACCCTTCTGCAAGCATCCATTATCACGACCGTAGCCGCACCCACGGAAACCAAAACGCCGCTTGACCATGACGCCGTTAATAAAGAGCTTGACCAAGTACGAGAGCGATTGAAATATATCGGACAGACCGCTCAATACGTTAAAAAGGCAATTCCAAGCGCGAAAGAGGATGGGGCCGATTTACGCGAGAAGGTCACCTTCCTCGGGATTGATGGAGAATTTCTATACGATATCGATAAAGATACTGGAAAAGTAATTAACTTCTTTTTCAAATGGTCTTTAAGCGACTACGCCTCCGATAGAGATTACATCGTCAACACCCTCGCATCCTATTTCGGTAACGATTACAAGACCAAAGACATATCCCAATACAACAAGGGCAACGACATGTACAGCTACGATTGGTGGGAAACCACCGATGAGAACTGGAGCGTCCACCTTGTCTTGACAGACGAAGACACCGAGAACGAGGGCGGCAGCATTGCATTCACTCAATTAGAGAACTAGACTCTCCCCTTCGCCTAATTAAAGAAATAGCGGCTGCGCAGCGCCCCAAGCATTGACGCTGCGCAGCCTTTTGTATTCATGCGACCTATAAAGTCATTGAAACTATTAGGACTCAATCAAACTGCGATTTCAATTGATGCTCGCTCAACCTATAGCAAAAATGCACGCTGAGAGCGAAATTCGGGCTTGGAGTTGCACCGATGGGCATTTACTCCAAACCCATCCCCAACGGGGCAAATAGACCTCATTTCTTTCGATTTAACCCAATAAACGAACCCTTTCACCATGGCATAGACAACCCCCTAGCTACAATCATGCTGTCGTGCTTGAGTCTCTGAAAGGAGATCCAAGCTATGTCGAATAGGAAAGATAACAAGGGTCGAGTTCTCCATCGCGGAGAAGGCCAGCGCCCAGACGGTCGTTACTCGTTCAAATACACCAATTGGATGGGAAAAACCTGCTTTGTCTATTCGTGGACTTTGACAATTCACGACCAAACGCCGCACGGCAAAAAGAGAGACCTCTGCTTAAGACAAAAAGAGCAGCAGGTTCAAAAAGACCTCTTCGACCACATTGCACCTGAGAACATGAACGTCATGACTCTGGTTGAGAACTACCTTGCGACCAAGGTTGCGGTACGAAAGACAACCGTTAGCGCCTATAAAACCGTCACCAATTACCTGAAAACAGACAGCTTCAGCAAAGCCAAAATATCAAACATTACGGTGTTGGACGCAAAGAAATGGCTTATCCACCTTCAGCAAGATGTTGGAAAGGGCTATAGCAGCGTCTGTAGCATCCGAGGCGTACTCAGGCCAGCCTTTCAACTGGCCGAAGAATGCGGAATTATAAGACGCAACCCTTTTAACTTCGAACTTATCAATGTTCTGGTCAACGATACGGTATCCAGAGAATCGTTAAGCGTTAGACAAGAACGGCTATTCCTTGAGTTCATGCGCTCGGATCATCACTTTTCGCGCTACTTTGAGACTTACTTCATCTTGTTGAACACTGGACTCAGAATTTCTGAATACTGCGGCCTAACCCTTGATGACATTGACTTCGAAAATCACTGCATATGCGTTCAAAAGCAACTCCATCGTGCGAGAGATATGCAGTATTACGTTGAAGAACCCAAGACGAAATCTGGTATGAGGTATATCCCTATGACCACTTCTGCCGAAAAGGCCTTCCACAGTCTCATCGGACAGAGGACGCAGCCAAAAGAAGAGCCTGTTATTGATGGGGTAAGGGGCTTCATCTGCCTAGACAAGAATGAGATGCCATGCGTTGCCCTGCATTGGGAGCATAGGCTCAAACGCGCCATCATTAAGCACAACCGCATCTATAAGGAAGAACTGCCCCATATAACTCCGCACCAGCTCAGGCACACTTTCTGTAGCCGAATGGCACGCGCTGGCATGAGTCCAGCAAAGCTCAGATACATTATGGGGCACTCAGATATCAACACCACCTACAACGTTTACACCCATCTTGGGCTTGAAGATATTCAAGACGAGATGCTTGCTATTGAACAAAACCGCAGGTAGACATTGGTAGTAAAAATTTGAGCCGTACTACGTTTTTACTACTTTTGCTGTTACTTTTGACTGATTTCCGACCTTAATAAAGTGGATTCTCCACCCTATATTGGAAACTGATTTTTAGAGCCATTCAGCTCGTTGAACACAGTAGAAGCGTTGGGATTAAAGGTCTACTCTTGTTATTATCGCAGGTAAACTACGCAGCGGGCTTTATTGGAGCAAACTGCCTCAAGAGCAGTCTGTAAGCCCTGCGCGACCGCCTAGAAAGGAAACCGCATATGCAACGCGTACTGTTTATCTGTCATGGCAATATCTGTCGCTCGACGATGGCTGAGTCCGTGTTTACCGAGCTGGTGCGGCGCGCCGGGCGCGCGGGCGAGTTTGTCATTGACTCCGCTGCGACCTCAACTGAGGAGATCGGCAACCCGCCGCATCATGGCACGGTCGCCAAGCTGCGCGAAGTCGGGATTCCCGTCGTTGCGCACCGTGCCCGCCAGGTGCGTCGCGCGGAGTATGGCGACTGGGATCACATTGTCTATATGGATGCTGAGAACGCGCGGGGCCTGCGTCGCATCTTTGGCGACGCAGGCCCCGACGGAAAGATTACGCGCTTGCTCGATTGGACCGAGTGTCCCGGCGACGTGGCCGACCCCTGGTACACCGGCAATTTCGATGCCACCTACCGCGATGTGCTCGCCGGTTGCACCGCTATGCTCGAGCAGCTGTAGGTTCGTGGGCGCACGAACCGCGCCCACGGCATAAATCGAGCGTAGATTTTCTCCCACTTTGAGCGTTCAAGTGCGCTCTATACGGGAGAAAATCAACGCTCATGAATGTGACAAAGGGACTGCCCCTTTGTCACATCCGGGACCGGCCCTAGACCGGCTTGACCTCCAGCTTAATCCCCTTGGCACAGAAGTCGCCCAAAACATCCGAAAGGGCCCAGGTCGCATATAGCGGCAAATAGAGAACCGCTCCGTTGCGCTCAACGTTGCCTTTCGAGAAAACAATCCCGAGCCTTACGCCATATTCAGCCGTATCAAGCACATGACCGAGCGCAGCGTGCGCGTGGTAATAGGAGCCCGATTTAACCTCGATCGGAACAGCCGTCCCATCCGGTCCATCGACCACAAAGTCCACTTCACCGCGCTTTTTTGTCTGATAGTAGTAAAGCTGGCGATTTTGGGCAGCCAGCTGCTGGGCCACCACGTTTTCGTAAATGCCGCCCAGATTGGGCTCCTTGCTATCAAGATACGCCGCTTGGGCGACTCCAACGGGGTAGCGCGCCATCAACATGCCCGTATCCGATTGGTATAGCTTGAACTGCGATGGCCGTGCCGTCTTGAGCAGGGGCGACTTTGGCTCGGTTACGATATCGGCTTTGAGAGCAACGCCGGCATCGACAAGCCAGACAAAATCTCGCTGGTACTTCTCATAATGCGCCTTGGGGTCAATGGAATTGAGCACGAAACGCTTGTGTTCGCCCTCAAGCATAATGGGGAGCTGATCGTAGATGCTCTGCACCTGAAGGGCACGCCCGCTTGCATACTTGGAAATATCCCGTCGGTACTGTTCGTTGAGCTCGGACTGTAGCTGACGAACAGAGGCAAGGTCGCCCTGCGTGTCAAGGAAACGCTGCACGACCTCCGGCATTCCGCCGACAACGGTATAGGTCCTGAAGTTTGCCATCATCGCGTCATGAATGTAATCAGGAATGGGCCTCTCGCTGATACACGCGTCACGTATCGTTTGGCGAGCCCCCTCGCTCACCCCGATTGCCCAGCAAAACTCCTCAAAATCGAGCGGGAACATCCTAAGCTCGTGAACATACCCCACGGGATAGGACCTGACGCCCTTGAACTGAGTCCCGAGCATTGACCCCGAAAACGCCCAGCGGCACCTCCCGTCCTCAACAAGGAACTTTGCCATCGTCATGATGTCGGGGGCCTCTTGGACCTCATCGATAAACACGAGCGTTTTGCCTGGTGCAATCGACTTTCCCGAAAGAAGCGTCACCCTGCTGATGAAATCATCGGCATCCCGCGCCTCGAGAAGAGCATCTTTTGCCTGGCGATTTTCCATGAGGTTAAGCTCGATGTAGGTTGCATGGTTGGCTTTGCCAAATGCGCGAATCGAATAGCTTTTGCCAATCTGGCGAGAACCCGTAATGAATAAGGCCTTTTGCTCGGCAGACTTCAGCCAACGCTCCAGCTCTGCCGCTATTTTCCTGCGCAGCATAGGCTCTCCCCTCAGCGTCATCGAATGAAATGCAAAGTTTTATACGCTTGATTATCGATGAAACGCAGAATTTATAGAACTTAAAATCAAATGAAATGCAGAGATTTGAGATTATAAGCAAAAGAAGGGGCGCCACCGGCGAATGTGGCAAAGGGGCTGTCCCTTTGCCACATTGCGCTCGACTACTCGTCAACGATCTCGGCAAGCCAGACGTTCAGTGTATCGACCTCGGGGCAGCAGAACTTTGCCGTGCCGGGCTCGTTGCCAGGCACGGTTCCGCCATAGCGCAGGATATCGATATAGGGCAAGCCCACATGGCAGGCCATGGCGCACATCTTGCCGCGGTCTCGGTCAAAGTCAAAAACGTCGCCCGGCTTGTGACCATGGTGGCAGCGGCACGCACCCAGCTGGTCCACGCAGCTCACGCGGATACGCGGACGCTTGCCACGCGGCGCGCCGAGCGGCTTGTTATCGCCCGCAGGCTTGATGCCGCCCTCGCCAGCATTACTCATGGTCGATCACATCCAGGCAGGCCTCGATGGGAAGGCCGGCCGATTTGTCCTCTTGGTCGGCATTGCGCTCGATAAGCTCAGCCACCACACGCATGGCATCGGCCGTCGCGCGCTGCAGACTCCAACCGCTCATCACGCGACCCATCAACACGGCCGAGAACGTATCGCCCGTGCCCGGGAAGTACACCGGGATCAGCTCAAACGGAATCTCAAAGTACTCCCCCGCCACATGATCGTAACCGACGACGGCACTCGCCCCATCGACCTTTGCACTCGTAATGACAACCGACTTGGTGCCCAACGCGAGCATAGCGTCCACGAGCGCGCGGGCCTCATCGGCCGTAATCTCTTCGGCGATAGGCGTATCGGTGAGCAGGCACGCCTCGGTATAGTTGGGCACCGCGTAGTCGGCGCACTCGACCAGGCTGCGCATGAGTCCGATGGTCGACTCGGGCACGCCGGCATAGAGCTTGCCGTTATCGCCCATGATGGGGTCGACGAATACCTTGGTGCCTTTTTGCGCACGGCGGTGGCAAAAGTCCGAGATGATGCGTGTCTCTTCCTCGGTCACGATAAAGCCGGTCGAGATGGCGTCGAACTCAAAGCCGAGCTCCTCCCAGATAGCGAGGCTTTGGCGCACGTACTCGGTGGTGTCGTGGATGTAGAACTTGGGGTAGTTAAGCGTGTCGGAAACGAGCGCCGTCGGCAGGTTATGGATACGGTAGCCCATGTGCGACAGCACCGGCAGCATGGCGGAAAGCGCGACCTTGCCGTAGCCGCACATATCGTTGATCAGCAGCAGCTGAGTATTCTTCATGAGTGTCCCCCTTGGATCGGGCGCGGCGCAACGGCGCCACAGTGCAACTAAGTGTAGCGCAGGGGACGTTGCGAGCGGAGTCGAGCAGTGCGAAGGGCAAATTGTTGCGGAAAGGTTACGGAAAATGATCCCTTTTCCTCCGTCCCCAAGGGATTGCATGCACCGAAACGGACCGTGGCGGAATCACAGGTTGAGGACGGACAGACACTATGACCCAATCCGAGGGCACTAAAAAGATAGGAGCCCCCGCTCGTGGCCGCGGGTCGGGGCTGCGACAATGATGTTGAAGTGCCATAGGCGCAGCCGCGCCGCAACGAGGTTGGGAGGCTCCCATGCCAAAGTATTCTACCGCGTTCGGGATGGACGTCCACCTGAGGTCGACCACCGTCTGCGCCCTCGACGCGGACACCGGCGAGGCCGTGACGAGGAGGTTCCCCGGCAACCCCTGGGGCGAGATCGCCGGGTGGATGGATGGGTTCCCCGGGCCGTCGCTCGCGGCCTACGAGAGCGGCTACCTCGGCTTCGCCCCGCAAAGGGAGCTCGCCGGGCTCGGCGTCGAGTGCGTCGTCGCCGCGGTCTCGAAGATCCCCAGGTCGGCCGCCGACTCGGCCTCCAAGAACGACAGGAACGACGCCGCCAGGATGGCCAAGGCGATACTCGCCCACGACATCTCCCCCGTATGGGTCCCCTCCCCCGAGGTCGAAGGCATCAGGGACCTCGCCGGCGCCTACGACGGGGCGACCGCGCGCCTGGCGACCGCCAAGCAGCGGCTGCTCGCCTTCCTCGCAAAGCGGGGGTTCGTCTACGGCGGCACCACGCCCGCCGGCAACCCGAGGAAGTACTGGACCTACGACTTCCTGAGGTGGCTCGACAAGGTCAGGCCGGAGGACGATGGCGGGGTTCGGACGCTCGCCGCCCTGAGGAACGAGGTCGAGGCCGCGGCGGAGGCCCGGGCGGACCTGCTCTCCGAGTACAGGGCCGCCGTGGATGCCAGCCCGATCGCCGCGGAGGTGGCCGCCCTCCAGTCGATCAAGGGCTGCGCCTTCGCGCTGGCCGCAGCCTTCTCGGCCGAGGTCGGCGACTTCACGAGGTTCCGTTCCGGAAGGCAGGTCACGGCCTATTTCGGCCTCGCGCCGAGTCAGAGGTCGAGTGGCGACTCCGTGCGGCTCGGAGGCATCAGCGGTGCGGGCAACGCGCTCGTGAGGAAGCTGGCCGTTGAGGGTTCATGGTGCTACGCCGCGGCACGGCACCAGCCGAAGCTCATGCCAAGGGACACGGGCGTGCCCCTCGAGATAAGGATGCACGGGAGGAAGGGGTCCGAGCGGCTCCTGCGGCGGCGCGAGGAGATGCTCGCCCGCGGCATGCCCGCGGCGAAGGCCAACGCGGCCACCGCGACCGAGCTCGTGAGGTGGCTCTGGGCCCTCGGCATGATGTGCCGGGAGGGCGCGGAATAGACATAGCCCCCATTACAGTTTGAGTCGTCCGAAAGGGCGGCTCTTTTCCGTTGCATGGTTATACGATTGAGCCGTACCGGTGGTCGCTGGCCGACCGCCCCGGACGGCCGTCAGCCCCTGCCCCGTAGAGGGCCCGGGACGTGTTGCCGCCGGGGCGGGAGGGGCCGCGGGGAACGACTGATAGAGATGTGCCGGGCCCGGACCGGGCCACGGCCGGGTAATGTGGGTGTCGCTTCCGCGGCTTACGGCCGGCTCAAGGGAGAGGATACACCATGCCTGCAGCAGAGACGCCCGTGGCCTACCTGGGGATCGACGTCGGGAAGAGCTCGCACAGCGCGTGCGCGCTCGATGCGGGAGGGGGCGTCGCCTTCAGGGCCGAGCTGGCCAACAGGCCCGACGACATCGACCGGGTGCTCGAGCGGGCCGGCTCCGGCGCGCTGGTCGTCGTCGACCAGAAGCGAAACATCGGCGCGCTGGTCCTCGCGCGCGCCCATGCGCACGGGAACCCCTGCGCCTACCTGCCCGGATATGCCGAGAAGCAGGCCCGCGGGATGTTCCCCGGCATCGCGAAGACCGACGCCATCGACGCCGAGGTGATCGCGCGCACCGCGCTCGGCGTGCCCCGCGCCCTCAGGCCGGCGCCCGAGGAGCCCGAGGGGACCGCCTCGCTGCGGATCCTGTCGTCGCAGCGCGAGTTCGCGTCGTCCGCCAGGACCCGCGCGAAGAACAGGCTGCGCGCGACCCTGCTCGAGGCCGACCCCGCGCTCGAGGGCGCGGTCGACCCGTCGAGCCGCTGGCAGGTGTCGATGCTGGCCGAGTTCGGCGGGGCCGCCGGGTGCTCGGCCGCCGGCTGGCGCAGGTTCTCGAGCGCCGCCAGGCGCGCGGGCGCCCCCGCCGCGGGGGCCAGGAGGCTCTGGGAGGCGCTGCTGGCCTCGTCGCGCTCGGGAAGGCGGCTCCCGGCCGGCGAGGACGTCGCGGTCCAGATACTCGCCCGGGAGATAGCCTCCCTCGACGCCGACATCGAGGAGCTCGACTCGCTCGTGGCCGACTCGCTGGCGGGCGACGAGGTCTACGAGTGCCTCCTCACGGTGCCCGGGATCGGCCCCAAGACCGCCGCGGCGCTGGTGACGTCGATCGACATATCCGCGTTCAGGGGGCACGACGAGCTCGCGAGCTATTGCGGCGTGGCGCCGTCCGATAGGCGCTCCGGGAGCAGCATCAGGTCGACATCGCCGCAGCACGGCGGGAACAGGCAGCTCAAGAACCTGCTCATATTCAGCTGCAACTCCCTCATCGGCACGGACAACAGGTTCGGGAGGTACTACGGGGAGTGCAGGGCGAGGGGGATGAGGCACAGCAAGGCGCTGAAGGCGGTCGCGAGGAAGAGGCTCAAGGTCATCTACGCGATCATGCGCGACGCCGTCCCGTACGCGGCCTAGCGGGCGGCGGGATCAACCGAAGGGGAAGCGGGGGCGCCGGGCGCCCGGATGCGTCATGCCGAAATGGCGCGAAGCACGCGGTTGACAAAACTATAGAGACACGTCCCGGCGAGCCGGGCGGCCTTCGGGGATACCCCCTATTTCGCTGTGCGCGCGGAGCCCTCCGCATGCGCCTCGACAGACTTGGGGAACCCCGCCGAAGGAATGGAGTGCGGGCCGACAGAACGGTATCCGCGGATATGAGACTGAGCCGAAGGCGTCGATGACATGCCGGGGGCGGACCGGGACGGGTTAACGGCAGGCCCCGCCGACCGATTGCAAGCGGTCGGCGGGGCCATTGTGGCTCTTGACAGCGGATTGGGTCATATGAGCGAAAACGCCCCTAAGCGAGCAAGGTGACGTGAAAGAGGAGGGCATTGACCTTTTGGTCATGCCCGACGATTGAACGTCAGATTGCCGCTTAGGAACGTTTGCAGCGTCGAGCGGTTACGGCGTTTGGCAAAACTCCGTAACTTAATAAGTTTGGTACCTTGACATTGATTTCTTATGCTCCTAGATTAGTTAGGCACAAAACAATTCCACTACCTAACTAAAGAAAGGAGCGAAGCTTAGATATGTGTGTTGAACCACTCGTCCTTCCACATGAGCCCGGCGGTGACCCGTCGCAACCGGTAGACATACCCGAAGCGGTCAGCGCCGAAGACAAACTCGCCAAGCGCATCCTGAGCGGTCTGGGCTTTTGCGGCCATTACATGCACTTTCATGGCGGAGGCGTATCCGGCAAGGCGCCCATCATCTGCCTGCTGGCCAAGCAGCCCGGCAGCGAGATGTCGCAGCAGGAACTCGGCATGCACTTTGACCTCAAGCCGGGGTCGCTTTCCGAGATCCTGTCCAAGCTCGAGGTCAACGGCCTCATTGAGCGCAGCCGTAACCCCAAGGATCGACGGCAACTCACCATTCGCCTGACCGAAACCGGCCGGGAAAACGCCCGCATCGACCAGGCCGCCCGCATTCGCTTTAGAGAGCAGGCCTTTAGCGCCCTCACCCACGACGAGCGTGAGCAGCTCGCCGAAATGCTCGAGAAAATCCGCAAAACTTGGGAGGAACTGGATGATTAAAACCCTCATGGGCAGCATCCGCGACTATATGAAAGTCACCGTTGCCACGCCGTTGCTCGTACTTGGCGAGGTGCTCTGCGAGATGCTGATTCCATTTATCACCGCCAACCTGATCGACGCCATCAAAGACGGCGCCACCGTAGCCGAGATGCTTCCCACCGCAGGCTTTTTGGTGCTCATCGCGCTGACGTCGCTTGCTTTCGGTGCCGCTGCCGGCGTCACCTGCAGTCATGCGAGCTGCGGCTTCGCCAAGAACCTGCGTCACGACCTGTTCTACAAGATCCAGACGTTCAGCTTTGCCAACATCGATGAGTTCTCGAGCTCCTCGCTCGTCACCCGCCTCACCACCGACATCAACAACGTGCAGCAGGCCTTTATGATGCTCATCCGCATCGCCGTGCGCGCGCCGCTGGTGCTGGTCTTTGCCTTTGCCATGGCCTACGCCATGGGCGGCAGCGTCGCCATGGTCTACCTGGTCATCATTCCGCTGCTGGGCTTTGGACTGTTCTTTATCATCTTTAAGGTACGCCCCATCTTCTCGCGCGTGTTCCACAAGTACGACGCCCTTAACGAGTCCGTCGAGGAAAACGTCACCGGCATGCGCGTGGTCAAGAGCTACGTGCGCGAAGACTTTGAGAAGGAGAAGTTCGCCACCGCCGCGCACGACGTCCAGATGGACTTCACCCGCGCCGAGAAGCTGCTCGCCTTTAACAACCCCATGATGAACATCTGCGTCAACGGCGCATTTGTCATCATCATCTACCTGGGATCCAAGCTCATCATCACGAGCCAGGGCACGCTGTTCGACGTGGGCCAGCTCTCCTCGATCTTTACCTATGGCTTCGCGATCCTCATGAGCCTGATGCAGCTGTCGATGATCTTTGTCATGGTGACCATGGCCGACGAATCGGCGCACCGCATTACCGAGGTGCTGGCCGCCGAGCCCACGATCGCCGATCCCGCCGAGCCCGTGCTCGAGGTTGCCGACGGTTCCATCGACTTTGACCACGTGAGCTTTAAGTATTCCGCGCATGCGAAGCGCCAGGCGCTCGACGATATCGACCTGCACATTAAGAGCGGCGAGACCATCGGTATCATCGGCGGTACCGGCTCGGCCAAGTCCACGCTTGTAAACCTCATCGCCCGTCTGTACGACGCCACCGAAGGCACCGTGCGCGTGGGCGGCATGGACGTACGCGACTACGACCTGGACGCGCTGCGCCACCAAGTGGCCATGGTGCTGCAGAAAAACGTGCTGTTTAGCGGCACCATTGCCGAGAACCTGCGCTGGGGCGACCCGAACGCCACCGACGAGGAAGTCCGCGAGGCGGCACATCTGGCCTGCGCCGACGAGTTTGTCGATGGCTTCCCCAAGGGCTATGACACCTGGATCGAACAGGGCGGCTCCAATGTCTCGGGCGGTCAGAAGCAGCGCCTGTGCATTGCGCGTGCCCTGCTGCGTCGCCCCAAGATCTTGATCCTGGACGACTCCACCAGCGCCGTCGACACCAAGACCGACGCCAAGATCCGCGCAGGGTTGGCAAGCTATCTGCCCGACACGACCAAGCTCATCATCGCCCAGCGCATTAGCTCCGTGCAGGACGCAGACCGCATCATCGTCATGGAGGGCGGCCGTATCGCGCAGATCGGCAACCATGACGAGCTGCTCAAGACAAGCGAGATCTACCGCGAGACCTTTACCTCGCAAAACAAGATGTCTGCCGAGGGCGAAGAGGCCGTCGAAGCCGACACCGAGGCATCCGTAACGCAAGCTCAGACCCAGGAAGGAGGCGAGGCACATGAGTAAGGCAACGACCGCCGAGCGCGCGCTCAACCGCAAGGGCGGCACCATGTCGCGCCTCATCAAGACGCTCTTTGGCTTCTACCCCGTGCTTTTGCCCCTCGTCGTCGTCGGCGTGGTACTCTGCGCCATCATCAACTCCATCGGCGCGACCTTCCTTCAGAGCGCCCTGCAGATCATTAGCGAATCGTGGCAGTCGGGCGATTGGGAAGCCGCACAGCCCAAGATTCTGCGGCTCGTGACCACCCTCGCCTGCATCTACGGCGTCGGCATCCTGTCCTCACTGTTCTGGAACCGCGCCATGGCCATCGTCACGCAGGGCTCGCTCGAGAAGCTGCGCGAGAAGATGTTCAACCGCATGCAGGACCTGCCGATTCGCTACTTCGACACGCACCAGCGCGGCGACATCATGAGCCACTACACCAACGACATCGACATGCTGCGCCAGATGATCAGCCAGTCGCTGCCCAACCTGCTCATGACGACCATCGTCATCGTCACGGTGTTCTTTATCATGCTGTACTACAGCGTGTGGATGTGCCTGGTCATTGTGGCCGGCGTCGTCTTTATGACCTTTATGACCAAGCTGCTCGGTTCCAACTCCGCGCGTTTCTTTATTGCACAGCAGACCGAGCTCGGCGTGGTCGAGGGCCATATCGAGGAAGTCATGAACGGTCAGAAGGTCGTCAAGGCATTCTGCCACGAGTCTGCCGCCGAGGCCGATTTTGACGAGCGCAACGAAAAGCTCTTCGAGGTCTCGCAGAAGGCCAACATGTACGCCAACATTCTCATGCCTATCCTTATGAACCTGGGCAACCTGCTCTACGTGCTGGTGGCCCTTGCCGGCGGCATTTTCCTGGCGCTGGGCGTGCCCAACCTGAGCATCTCGGGCATGGCGCTGTCCATCGCCGTCGTGGTGCCGTTCCTCAACATGACCAAGCAGTTCTGCGGACAGATCGGCCAGATCTCGCAGCAGATCAACGCCGTGGTCATGGGCCTCGCCGGCGCCGACCGTATCTTTGAGCTCATCGACGAGGAGCCCGAAGCCGACGAAGGCTATGTGACGCTCGTCAACGCTCAGGTGAACCCCGACACCTGGCAGCTCGAGGAGGCCGACCACCACACCGGCATGTGGGCATGGAAACATCCGCACCGCGCAACCGGCGAGATCGAGTACGTGCCGCTGCGCGGCGACCTGGTCATGGACAACGTCGACTTTGGCTACACGCCCGACCACGAGGTGTTGCACGGCGTGTCCGTGTTTGCCAAGCCGGGCCAGAAGGTCGCGTTTGTCGGCGCCACCGGTGCCGGTAAGACGACCATCACCAACCTCATCAACCGCTTCTACGACATCGCCGACGGCAAGATCCGCTACGACGGCATCAACGTCAACAAGATCCGCAAGGCCGACCTGCGCCGCTCGCTGGGCGTCGTGCTACAGGACGTGAACCTGTTCACCGGCACCGTGATGGATAACATCCGCTACGGCAATCTGGACGCTACCGACGAGGAGTGCATCGCGGCGGCCAAGCTCGCGGGCGCGGACGACTTTATCACCCGCCTGCCCGACGGCTACGACACCATGCTCACTGGCAACGGCGCACAGCTGTCGCAGGGCCAGCGCCAGCTGATCTCGATCGCACGCGCCGCCGTCGCCGATCCGCCGGCGATGATCCTGGACGAGGCCACGTCGAGCATCGATACCCGCACCGAGGCTATCGTGCAAGCCGGCATGGACAAGCTCATGGAAGGCCGCACGACGTTTGTCATCGCGCACCGCCTGTCCACCGTGCGCAACTCCGACGCAATCATCTGCCTGGACCACGGCCGCATCATCGAGCGCGGCAACCACGACGAGTTGATCGCCAAGCGCGGATATTACTACCAGCTGTACACCGGAGCGTTTGAGCTCGAGTAGGACCGGTTACTGACGGAGGGCGCCCCGCGGGTGGCGGGGTAATTCCTCCGTGCTCAAACATTCTCGCTTCGCTGCGAAACTGCGCGCGGAGGAAATACCCCGCCACCCCGGGGCGCCCTCCTGCGCGCGATCAGCCCGTCATTTAGAACGGAATAAAAGTTAGTGAGGCCCTGGCCGGTTGGCCAGGGCCTCGTTTTGTAAAAAATCATCCTCGAAGTAGCTAAAAGAGCCCCGTCCCAAAAGAGCTAGTTGAGAAGCTGGGCCATGGCGTTGACGAATTTTTGGACTTGGAGGGTGGGCTCGAGCGGATAGTGCAGAAAGACTGGCACCTCGCGACCGCATAGGAACGGCACGCCCACAAAGGCCGGGTGCACCCCCGACCACGCCCCGCAGGTGAGCACCGCGTCGCCCTTTTCCTCCGCCTCGTTAAAGAGCGCAAAGTCGAAGCTATCCACATCGATCACGTCCACACCGCCGTCGGCCAAAAGGTCGATACGCAGACTGTCCATGGCGTCGTTGCCGTGGCGGAGCACGCGCAGGCGCATGCCCTCCAAGTCGGCAACCGTAATGCGTGTCGTGCGCGCCAGCGGGCTCGTGCGCGGCAGGTCGATATAAAACGGCACGTTAACGATGCGGAGCTTTTGACAGGTGTCGCCCCAGCGCGGTGTCGAAAAACTCGACTGCACCACATCCACCTCGCGACCAAGGCTGCGCATGACGGATTCGCGCTCGTCATAGAGGTCGCTTACCGGCACGATCTCGAAGCGCAGCGATGGCTCCAGATCGTGGATGCCCGACCACATCGACAGCGTCTGGCGCCCCGGGCACATCATCGACACGCCCAGGCGCACGGCACCGCCATCGCCCGCCGCGCGTCGGGCGCGGCGCAGCGCGTCCTCGGACTGCCGCATGATCGAGCGCGCGTCGTCCACCAGCAGAGCGCCCGCCGGCGTCACCTTAACACCCGAATGCGAGCGCTCGAACAACGTGATGCCAAACTCGGCCTCGAAACCCGACACCTGTTTGACGAGCGCCGGGGTCGACACGCGCAATTTTGCCGCCGCACGTGAGAAGCTTCCCAGCTCCGCGGCGGCCGATATGGCCTCGAGTCGTCGATCGTACACGTCAATCTCCCGTTTTCGCGCCTGTGAACGCATGGCGCCACAGGGGGTCGTTTTGGCAGGTCACGCGCTCGATTGAGAAAAACTGCATCGCACAGTATAAACCTACGGTTAACGCCATTCTAACAAATATGCAATTCACCTGCGCAAATGCAAAGCATACGATAACCAGCGAAAACCACGTGGGTCGGTTAATGGGAGCGACCCACCGGGAGGCACAAGAAGGGAAGTTCCTATGAGCAATTGGCTTAAGCTCGAGGGCGATGTCTGCGCCGTGACCGGCGCGCTCGGCGGTATGGGCGTCGAGATTTGCCGCGAGTTCGCCCGCAACGGCGCCAACGTCGTCCTGCTCGACCTGGACGAGGAGAAGGTCAAGGCCGCAGCCGCCGACCTCGCCGCCGAGTTTGGCATCCACGCCGAGGGCTACAAGATGAACGCCACCGACGAGGCCGAGGTTCAGGCCGCCGTCGATGCCACCATCGCCGACTTCGGCCGCGTCGACGTCCTTGTCAACACCGCCGGCATCCTGCGCTTCGCCGCCATGGAGGACCTGCCGCTGAGCGACTGGGAGCAGGTGCTCAACGTCAACCTCACCGGTTACTTCATCACCTCGCAGCGCTTTGGTCGCGAGATGATCAAGGCCGGCCAGGGTCGCCTGGTGCACATCTCGACCGTTGCCAGCCACTCCCCCGAGACGTTCTCGGGCGTGTACAGCTCTACCAAGGCCGGCGTCAACATGATGTCCAAGATGCTCGCCGCCGAGTGGGGCCCCTACGGCGTGCGCTCCAACTGCGTCGAGCCCTGCTTCGTCAAGACCCCGATGTCGGCCAATTTCTACGCCGACCCCGAGGTCGAGAAGAGCCGCAGCCGCCTGATCGCCACGCGTCGCATCGGCGAGGTCAGCGATATCGCCAACGCCGTCATGTTCCTGGCGTCCAAGCGCTCGGACTTTACCACCGGCGACGCCATCAAGGTCGATGGCGGCTTCTCCAATATGATGGGCGACCTCACCGCCAAGCCCGGCGGCCGTCGCGCCTATGCCGACAACTACCTCAAGAACAAGGGTGTCGAGCTTTGGTCCGATGAGTCCGGCGTCGCCAAGCCGACTGACCAGTAAACCAACCTAACAGGGAGACCCGCGGATACGCCCGCCCCTCCCCCGTATCGATTAGAAAGAGTCCAATGGCTTCCACCAACTCCAACAAGGGTCGCGCCGTCGTGCTTTCCGCCGCATGCGTCACCATGTTCTTCATCAGCTCCATCGCGCTGTATTCCGTCGTGAGCAAGAACCTGCTCGCCGTCTACCCCGAGTGGTCGAGCGCCCTTACCTGGGCCTTCCCGGTCTTTCAGACCATCATGGCTGTGACGGGCATCTTCGCCGGCCGCATCTCCGATAAGATCGGCCCGCGCAACGTCGTGATCGCCGCCGCCGTGTGCTACGGCCTGGGCTGGTTCATGTCCGGCACCGTCACCGAGCCGTGGCAGTTCTACCTGTGGTTCTCGCTCGTCGCCGCCATCGGCAACGGCCTGGGCTACAACCCGGCGCTCACCACCGGCCAAAAGTGGTTCATCGACAAGAAGGGTCTCGCCTCCGGCATCACCCTGGCCGCTTCGACCGCCGGCCCCGCCGTACTGTCCCCGGTGCTCGCCTCGCTGCTCATCCCGAGCCTGGGTATCTTTGGCGCCCTTAAGGCACTCGGCGTCATCTTCTTTGTGATGATCGCCGCCTCCGCCCTGTTCTTGAAGGCCCCCGAGGCCGGTTGGCTGCCCGAGGGCTTCGAGGCCCCCAAGGGCGGCGCACATGCCGGCACCTTCGGCGACCTCACCCCGGGTGAGATGGTCAAGACCCCGCGCTTCTGGGTCCTCATCGTCACCTTCGCCTTCGCCGCCACCGCGGGCACCCTGCTCGTGGGCAAGGTTGCCTCCATCGCCGCCGTCCAGCTCTTCGCCGACCCCACGAGCGCCGCGGCCGTCGCCCTCGGCGGTGTGGTGGTCTCCGTCAACACCTGCGCCAACCTGGTTGGCCGCCTGTCCTTTGGCCAGATCATCGACAAGCTCGGCGCCTATAAGTCGCTGCTCATCAGCCTTGTCGTCACCATCGTCGCACTCGTCATCATGTCGATGAGCTTTACGCAGGCCATGTTCTTTGTGGCGCTCGCTCTGCTCGGCTTTAGCTTTGGCGCTCTGCTCGTCATCTACCCGCCGCTCACCGGTGGCGCCTTTGGCACCAGTAACATCGGCGTCAACTACGGCATCATGTTTTTGGGTTATGCCGCTTCCACCTGGATCAGCCAGCCCATCACCGCCGTGCTGTATCACGCCGAGGCCGGCAGCGCCGCCTACCAGCAGTCCTTCTACGGCGCCATTGTGATCGCCGCCATCGCCGTCGTGCTCACCGTCTACATGATGGTCTCCGACAGCAAGAAGAAGTCCGCCTAGTTTTACCGATGCGACAAAGGGACGGCCCCTTTGTCGCATTCCACCGGTCACCAGTATTAAGGAGTCGAAATGTCTGAGCTCAACCCCGTCCGCATTGCCGTTATCGGCGCCGGCGCCATGGGCCGCAACCACATCCGCTTTGTCACCGAGGAGCCCGAGGCCGAGCTCGTCGCCATCGCCGACGCCTTTGAGGGCGCCCGCGCCACGGCCGAGGCCGCCGGCGTGCCGTTTTACACCGATCCCGCTCAGATGATGGACGAGGTCAAGCCCGAGGCCGTCATTATCGCCACCCCCAACGACCTGCACCTGGGCGTTGCCCGCGAGGCTGTAAAGCGCAACATCGTGCCGCTGGTCGAAAAGCCGATCTCCAACGACCTGGAGGATGCCCAGGCCTTCGCTGCCGAGGCCGAGACCGCCGGCGTGCCCGTGCTCGTGGGTCAGCACCGTCGCCACAACCCCTTCGTCAACAAGGCCAAGGAGATCATCGAGTCCGGCGAGCTGGGCAAGCTCACCGTGTCGAGCTTCCACTACATGATCTATAAGAATGACGAGTACTTCGATGTCGAATGGCGCCGCAAGAAGGGTGCCGGCCCGATTCTGGTCAACCTGGTGCACGACGTCGACCTGCTCCGCTACCTGCTGGGCGAGCCCGTTGCCGTCCAGGGTATGCAGTCCAGCGCCGCCCGCGGTTTTGAGACCGAGGACTCCGCCGTGGTCAACGTCCGTTTTGCCGATGGCGCGCTCGCAAGCATGACCATCTCCGACGCCACCGCCAGCCCCTGGAACTGGGAGGCAACCGCTCGCGAGGACCCGCAGTACCGCCCCTTCGACGCCGACGCCTACTTTATCGGCGGCACTAAGGGCGCCCTGTCGCTGCCCCGCCTGCACCAGTTCTCCTACGACGGCGCCTCCAACTGGCACAAGCCGCTGCAGATGGAGATTCCGGCCGTCGACCCGGCACTGCCGCACAAGATGCAGCTCAAGCACTTTGTGAAGGTTGTCCGCCGCGAGGTCGAGCCCGTCGTGCCCCCCGCCGACAACGTTAAGACGCTCACGCTTCTCAACGCTATCAAGGAGGCCGCCGAGACCGGCCAGCTCGTCGAGCTGTAATGCCTTAAGAGCGACCGCGGCAGAAACCCCATGCCGAACCCTTCGGTCCGTCACCAACAAGCCCCTCTTCTTTGCCCCGCGAGCAGCCTCCTGCCCGCGGGGCATTTTGCTACCTTGCCGACGATTTTTCTGGGGCGGGGGCTATTTTGCACCTCGGCTTGATTCGTTCGCCACGAAATGGGCCTATCTACTACGTTTAACCGACCGCCCTCAACCATGCCGAATTTCCTAAAATCAAAAGCGCAGGTAGACGGCTTGCGCATTCTCGGAAAACCGGGGGATGGTCGACCCATACGGTTCAAACGTAGTAGATAGGTCGTTTTCGTGGCGCGGGCCCAAAACAGTCTTTTGAAACGGGTGGTATCCTTGGTAGCCCTGTGCTGCAAACGCACCTTAAACGCAAGGAGTCCCATGGATCTTATCGCCCAGCTCGCCCACGAGCTCAACCTTAAGGCCGCCAACATCGAGGCAGCCGTCAAGCTCATCGACGAGGGCAACACCATCCCCTTTATCTCGCGCTACCGCAAGGAAGCCACGGGCGGAATGGACGACGTCGCCCTGCGCACACTCGACGAGCGCCTGTCTTACCTGCGCAATCTTGAACAGCGCAAAGAGGACGTCATTCTGCTCATCGACGCCCAGGGCAAACTTACGCCCGAGCTCGAACAGCAAATTCGCGAGGCCACGCAGCTCCAGCGTGTCGAGGACCTCTACAAGCCCTACCGCAAAAAGCGCATGACTCGCGCGCAGAAGGCCCGCGAAGCCGGCCTGGAGCCGCTCGCCAACATGATCATCATGCAGGCCTCGGCCAAGGGCAGTGCGCTCGACGCCGCCGCAGCATACGTCAATGAGGAGGCCGGCTTCGACACGCCCGAAAAGGCGCTCGCCGGCGCGGCGGACATCGTGGCCGAGACGGTGGCCGAGGACCCCGAGAACGTCGCCGACCTGCGTGCCTTTACGCAAAACACCGCAGACATCGTCGTCGAGGCCACCGACCCCACCGAGAAGACCCCCTACGAGCCGTACTACAGCTATGATGAGCCGCTGCGCCGTATACCCAACCACCGCGTGCTGGCTATCGACCGCGGTGAGCGCGAGGGCAAGCTCCGCGTGCGCGTGAACGTCGACGGCGCCGCCGCCACGGCACGCCTCGGCAGCCGTTGGCCCCGACGCCAGGGCGTCTTCGCGCCCGTCTTTGACGCCGCCATCGCCGACGGCTACAAGCGCCTCATGGCCCCCTCGCTGGAGCGCGAGGCCCGCGCCAAACTCACCGTCCGTGCGCAGACCGAGGCCATCAATGTCTTTGCCAAGAATCTCGAGGGCCTGCTCTCGGCACGCCCCGTGCGCGGCGCCCGCGTGCTCGCGCTCGATCCGGGCTACCGCACCGGCTGCAAGGTCGCCGTCATGGACGAGACCGGCAAGCTGCTCGACCACGGCGTGGTCTATCCCACCAAGCCGCGCCACGACGTCGCCGGCACCAAGCGCGAGCTCGCCCGCCTCGTCAAAAAGGACAGCGTCAACACCATCGTCATCGGCAACGGCACCGCCAGCCGCGAGACCGAGGAAGTCGTCTCGGAGTTCATCGCCGAGCAGGCGCCTGAGCTGCGATACACCATCGTCAACGAGGCCGGCGCATCGGTGTACTCCGCCTCCGAGCTCGCCAGCCAGGAGTATCCCGATCTGGACGTCACCGTGCGTGGCGCCATGAGCCTGGGCCGCCGTCTACAGGACCCGCTGGCAGAGCTCGTCAAGATCCCGCCCCAGTCCATCGGCGTTGGCCAGTACCAGCACGACCTTGACCAGGCCGAGCTTTCGCGCACCCTGGGCCATGTGGTGGAGGACGTCGTCAACCGCGTGGGCGTCGACGTGAATACCGCGAGCGCAAGCCTGCTGGGATACGTATCGGGCATCACGCCGAGCGTGGCCAAAAACATCGTGGCCTACCGCGAGGAAAACGGTGCCTTTACCGATCGCCGCCAGCTTAAGAAGGTCCCCAAACTAGGACCCAAGGCATACCTCAACGCCGCGGGCTTCCTGCGCATCAGCGGCGGCAAGAACCCGCTCGACGCGACGAGCGTCCACCCCGAGAGCTACGAGGTGGCCACGTCCGTCCTGGAACGCGCCGGCGTTAAAGCCAGCGAGCTCAGCCGCGGCGGCGTGCCCGACATCGAGCGCCGCCTGGGCAGTATCTCGGCGCTGGCAAGCGACCTGGACTGCGGCACCCTCACGCTCATCGACATCGTCAACGAGCTCAAAAAGCCCGGCCGCGACCCGCGAGACGACGCGCCCGAGGTGGTCTTTAGCCGCTCGGCGCTTTCCATCGATGACCTGGAGCCCGGCATGGAACTCAAGGGCACGGTGCGCAACGTTGTGGACTTTGGCGCCTTCGTCGACGTGGGCGTGCACCAGGACGGCCTCGTGCATATCTCAAAGCTGGCCAACCGCTTTGTCAAGCACCCGAGCGACGTGGTGCGCGTCGGTGACACGGTCAAGGTGTGGGTCGAAAAGGTCGATCGCGACCGCAAGAAGATCTCGCTCACCATGGTACAGGGGAAGTAAACCGCCAAAGCAGGGGTACCCCCTGTAGTGACGTGCAAAATCGCGAGTATTCTGCAAATTCCGCTGTTCCGGATGCCTCCCAGAGGCGAAAAAGCAAAAAACAGCCCCCGTTTTAGCGTCGTCAGAGCCAAAACGGGGGCCGTTCCATGCTTCGGTTAACTGATAAAGACCTTTACCTTGCTGAATACTCTCAATTTTGCACGGCGCAGGCGGGGGTACCTTTGCCCACGGCAGGATATGGAAGCCAATCGCCAACTTGCTGGCAAGCTCGTGCCGGCAGCCCCGGCCTTTCCTTTGCCTAGCGCGACCCTCGCGGAGCGCGTGAGCGATAGGGAAAGGAAAGGCCGGGGCGAACAGCCCACGGTACAGTCGGTGTTCGCGCTACGGCAGGATATGGAAACCGAGCGCCGCGATATCCTTGGCAAAGCCGCGCACGGTGTCGAGCGAGACCTCGTACGGGTCGCGACCGATGTTCTTGCGCTTGGCCAGGATGCTGTTGGGCACTGTAATGATCTGGCAACCGCAGGCTTCTGCCTGGTAAATGTTGATAAGTTCGCGCGTGGACGCCCACAGGACCTCACAGTTGGGCTTGGCGGCGGCCTTCTTGACCGACTCCGTCATAAACGGAATGGGGTCGACGCCGGTATCGGCGATACGGCCGGCAAAGAGCGAGATAATGGACGGCGTCTCGGTGTCAACGGCCTCGACCATCTCATCGACCTGCGTAGGCGTAAAGATGGTAGTGACGTTGACCTTGATGCCGTCGGCGGAAAGCTTGCGGACCAGCTCGGCGGTGGACTCGCCCTTGGTAGTCACGCACGGAATCTTGACGTAGACGTTCTCGGCCCAGGTAGCGATCTCGCGCGCCTCGACCTCCATGGTCTCGACGTCGTCGGCAAAGACCTCAAACGAGACGGACACATCGGTGATGTGGGCCAGGACCTCCTTGGCAAACGCGCGGTAATCCGTCACGCCGCCCTTCTTCATAAGGGACGGGTTGGTCGTGAAACCCTGAACGTTGCCGTTCTCGTACATGTCGAGCATGCCCTCGAGGTTTGCACCGTCAGCGAACACCTTGATTGCCATCTGCCTGATTCCTTTCGCTAGCATACGGCCGATAAACTGCTAAACACTTTACCTACGTTTATCAAGGCGTGAGCTGCGGTTTTTTATCTTCTCGGCGAACGGTATAAACACCTCAGTGTTTGGATTGATAAATCGATTGAGCATGCAAAAGCAAAGAGTCGCAGTTTGAGCAAACGTCAGAACGTGGGATTCATTAGATGAGGCCGAAATGCTGCATCGCTGTGACGGTGCCGTCGTGTGCGACATCATCAGTCACGTAGTCGGCGAGCGCCTTGACCTCGGGCATAGCGTTGCCCATGGCCACGGCCGTCTCGACAGCGGCGAGCATACCCAGATCGTTGCCGGAATCGCCAAAGCCAAAGGTGCGCGCGTTGCCGGTGCGACCCAGGTATTCCAGCGCTCGCGCCACGCCCACGCCCTTGTCAATGCCCTTGGGGCTCAGCTCGCGATTCTGGCCACCGGTGTTGCACAGCTCAAACTCGCGATCGATAAAGCCGTCATCGTTGGCTACGCGAGCCAAACTGGGCACACTGAGGCATACCTTGCCCACGCGCAGACTGCCGTCGACGCGCATCTCCTCGGCGCTGTGCACCACAGACGTGCCGATCAGAGACGACTGCTCAACGCCCACGGGCTCCAGCGCAAAGGTCGCAGCATTGGACTCGAAAAAAACCTCGATGCCGGCATCCACAACGCGGCGCGCGAACTCCTCAATAACGTCCTCGTCAAAGCAGTCCTCATGCACCACGCGGCCCTCGACCTCGAGCGTCGCTCCCGCCATGGCAACGACACCCGCCGGGTTCAGCGCGCGCAGGCCATCGGCAATCAGCCACAAGGGACGACCCGTGCAGATAAATGCATGGTGTCCCGCGTCGCGCAGACGATGAAACGCCTCGACGACCGCCTGCGAGGGGTGAACCGCCGAAAAGTCCTTGTCGGTCATGTTGTCGGGATCGAACGACGTCAGCGTGCCGTCCACGTCAAAAAAGAGCACGGCGGAATCGGGGCACGCATCAATCATATGGGTTCCTTTCGGGGGCGAGAGTAAACGAAGTATCCATCATATAATGGAGCGACGCAACCAGAGAGGTCACCCATGGAATTTTACGCAAGCTGCCCCGAGGGCTTTGAGTCCGCACTCGCCGATGAGCTTAAACGCCTCGGGCTTTCGCATGTTCGCCGGCTGAAGGGCCGCGCTACATTTGAGGGCGAGCTCGAAGAAGGCTACCGCGCCTGTCTGTGGTCGCGCCTGGCGAGCCGTGTGTTCGTGGTACTCGGGCGCTTTGAGGCGCAGGATGCCGATGAACTGTACGATAGCGTTTACGACATCGCCTGGGAGACCATCATCCGCCCCGGCGCCACCATCGCCATCACCGCCCGCGGCGTGACCGAGCAGCTGCGCAACACGCGCTTCTCGGCCCTGCGCGCCAAAGACGCGCTGTGCGACCGTCTGGCCGAGACCACGGGCCGTCGCGCCGACGTCGATGCCGCCGACCCCGATGTTCACCTGTTGCTTTCGCTGCGTCAGCGCCGCGCGAGCATCAGCCTGGACCTTTCGGGCGACCCGCTGTTCAAGCGTCTGCCGCCCGCAGCGACCCGCGCCGGCGAGGGCGCGCACGTGCTACGCCCCGACTACGCCGCCCTGGTGCTGGCGCAGGTCGGCTGGACCGCACTATGCGAGCGCGAGCTGACGGCCGACGATTACGAGAACGAAGCCCTTCCCACGCTGATCGATGCCTCGTGCGCCGGCGGCGGCCTGTTGCTGGAAGCCGTGAACATTCTGACCGACCGCGCCCCGGGCGCTGCACGCGAGCGCTGGGGCTTTGAGGGCTGGCAGCTGCACGACGCCACTCTGTGGGAGCAGCTGCTTGCCGAGGCGCGCGAGCGCGAGGCGGCAGCGCGCGAGCGCCAGGCGCGCATCGTGGCCGTAGACATCGACCCCGCCGCCCGCAAGACTGCCGAGCGCATGGTCAAGTGCGCCGGCTACAAGCGTTTTGTCGACTTTTGTGCCGCCAAGCCCGCCACCGTGCTGGACCATGCGGGCGCCGTCGCCGGTGCCGCCCTGGTCGCGGACACGACCGAGACCCCGCTTTCGCTCATGCACGATGCCATGACGCTCATCGGCGAGCTGCGCCGCGCCCCCGAGCTCGCTTCGGCGCCGGTCGCCGCTCTCACCCGCGACGGCTTGCTGGCCCGCGCGCTCCACGCCGAGCCCGAGCGCTCGATCGCCGTCATGCCCAATAACGAGGAGGCGGCTCTTGAGGTTTGGCCCTCGCTCGACCACGCCGCTGCGGCATTCGAAGCTGCGACCAGCGCAGATGCCGAGGAGCAGACCGCAGACGCTCAAGACGAAGCCGCCAACACCCCCACGCCCGAACCTGCCGCCACGCTCGACCTGGGCGACGGCAAGCCGCTGCCCGTGCTCATCCCGGAGTCCGAGCAGTTCGCCAACCGCCTGCGCAAGAATGCCCGTCTGCGCCGCAAGTGGGCCAAGCGCGAGGGCGTGAGCTGCTACCGCGTCTACGATGCCGACCTGCCCGATTACTCCGCCGCCATCGACCTGTACGAGGGCTGCCCGCAGACGCCGGGCCGCTGGCTCGTCATCGCCGAATACGCTGCGCCCAAGACCATCGACCCCGCACTGGCCCAGGCCCGCATGCTCGACATTCTGGCCATCGCCCCGCGCATCTTGGATGTCCCAACCGAGCACGTGCACGCCAAGGCCCGCATGCGTTCGCGCGGCGGCTCGCAGTACGGCAAGCAGGGAGCCGGCAAGGGCGGATCGGGCGAGCGTGCCAACATCGCTCGCCGTCGCCTCCCGCTTATCGAGGAGGGCGGGCTCACCTTTGCCGTCAACTTTGACGACTACTTGGATGTGGGCATCTTCCTGGACCACCGCGTCACCCGCAACCTGGTGCGCGAGCACGCCAAGCAGGCGCGGCGCTTCCTCAACCTGTTCGCCTACACCGGCACCGCCACCTGCTACGCGGCCGATGGCGGCGTCGAGGAGACCGTGACGGTCGACCTCTCCAACACTTATCTGGACTGGGCCGAGCGCAATATGCGCCAGAACGGCTTTGTGGGGCCGCAGCATCACTTTGTGCGCGACGACGTGCTCGCCTGGATTCGCGACCAGCGCCAGACGCGCAACCGCTGGGACCTGATCTTTGTCGACCCGCCCACGTTTTCGAACTCGTCCAAGATGGGCCGCCGCACCTGGGATGTCCAGCGCGACCATGTTGAGCTTTTGGCCGGCGTATCTCGCCTGCTCGCACAGGGCGGCCACGCCATCTTTAGCTGCAACCTGCGCGGCTTCCGCCCCGAGGCGCGCAAGCTCGCACGCGCGGGCGTGGTGCTACAGGACATTACGGCGCAGACCATCCCCGAGGATTTCGCGCGCAACCAGAAGGTGCATCATTGCTATATCGTGCGCCGCCTGCCCATCGAGGACGCCATGGCCGAAGTCGGCTTTAGCGCTGAGGAGATTGCCGAGCGAACCGAGGAGCTGCGCAACCCCGAAGCCCGCAAGCCTCGCGCAACGACGCCCGCGCACGCGCAGACCGGCAACGGCAAGTCCAACTTTGCCGGCAAACCCTCCCCCGCTGGCAAGCCCAAAAAGAAGAAGTTCTACGCCAGCAAGCCCAAAGGCAAATAAACAAAGTTGCGGTGGAATAGTTCCTAAAAATGCCTGCTAAAGGCCCAAACAGGAACTATTTCACCGCAACTCATATTGGGATGGTGGTTGGCGATCTAGCCTTGAGTGACCAATCGGTAACCGATACCCACATGCGTCTGGATATAGCGCGGGTGCGCGGGGTCGAACTCGATCTTCTTGCGCAACGTGCCCATAAAGACGCGCAGGCTCGCCAGATCGCTCTTAGTTGCCGTGCCCCAAATCTCGTGCAGGATAAACTGGTGCGTCAGCACCTTGTCGGCGTTGTGCGCTAGCAGGCACAGGAGCTTGTACTCGATCGGCGTCAGGTGCAGTTCCTCGCCATCCATCATGGCGATGCCGGCATCAAAATCGATATGCAGCTCACCGGTATCGAACGAGCCCTCGGAGACAACGCCGCCCGTTTGTGCATACGAAAGACGCCTGAGCGTCGTGCGAATGCGCGCGAGCAGCTCCTCGACCGAAAACGGCTTGGTCAGGTAGTCGTCGGCGCCGGCATCGAGCGCGCGAATCTTGTCCGCATCCTCGCTGCGCGCCGAGACCACAATAATCGGCATACCCGACCATGCGCGCACCGATTCCACCACCTTGACGCCGTCCATATCGGGCAGGCCCAGATCGAGCAGCACAATACTCGGTGCCTGCGATGAGGCGGCGGCGATGGCGGCATGGGCGGTCTCCACGGCCATATGGCGCAAGCCGTGCGCCTCGAGCGCGGCAACGATAAGGTTGCGGACGGCGGGGTCGTCCTCAACGACCAAGATGAGCGGTTTTACGGCAGAGTTCGGCACGGCGCTACTCCTTATCAAACGAAACGTCGGCGGCGGGAAGCTCAATCGTAAAGACCGAGCCGTGCGGGTCCGCCGCGGCAACCTCTATGCTACCGCCATGCGCCAACGCAATGGAGCGGCAGAGCGAAAGACCCAGGCCAACGCTGCGGTGGCTGTCGGCAAGACCGTGGTTGGCGGTATAGAACGACTCAAAGATCCGCTCGCGGTCCTCGGGTGCAATACCCGGCCCGTCATCGGCCACCGAGCACGTCACGTGCCCATCGTCGACGCCAATCGAGATCACGATATGCGAACCTGCCGGCGTATAGGTAATGGCGTTGTTCACCAGGTTCACCACGAGCTGCACCATCAGGCGCGCGTCGACGTTGACGAGTGCCGGCTCGTCGCACGCAACCACCTTGAGGTCGTGTTCGCGCACGGCGGGGTTCACGTGGCGCAGCGCCTCCTCGACGATATCGTCCATCAGCTCGAGCGTAGTCGATAGGCGCATGCCGCCGCCTTCGAGTTTGGTGGTGGCGAGCAGGTTCTCGACGGTAGCGTTGAGCCACAGCGCATCCGAGCGAATGGACAGCAGCATGTTGCGGCGCGTCTGGTCGTCGAGCACAGCAGTACCGGTCGAACCCTGGTCGAGCAGCACGTCGGCGTTGCCCGAGATACTCGTGAGCGGCGTGCGCAGATCGTGCGAGATGGAGCGCAGCAGGTTGGCGCGCAACTGCTCGTTTTTGGCGAGCACCGCCGCCTCCTCGCGCGCCTCCATGGCGCGGGCGCGGTCGAGCGCCAGCTCGCCTTCGCTCACGATGGCGTCGGCCAGCATCCGCTCCTCGTGCGTCAGCACGTCGGGTTCGGCAACGATGGCCAGCACGCCCACCACCGAGGCAGGGTCGCTCGAGCGCACGATGCTGTCGCCCGAGCGCACCGTTAGGTAGATGCCATAGAATGCCGAGCCGCCAAATGTGGCGTCGAGCGGCGTTCCCACATAGGCCGAAGCCGAAAGCAGCGGCGGCATCTGGGGTGCCAGGTGGTGCACCGGCGCGGCATCGCCCACCGCCGTATACGTCGCGCGCGGCAGCAGGTCATCATCCTTGGCATCGGCGCTGTACCACACGACTGGACAGCCCGAAAGACGCGCCAGCTGCGTGGCCATGGCGTGCACGATCTGCGGCTGATCGGCGCAGCGCTGCAACATGCGGTTGGTTTCGAGCACCATCTGCGTACGGCGATCGCTCGCGGCGGCCTGGGCCAGGGCACGGCGCAGGGCCAGTGCGATCGAGCTCGACACGAGCGAGACCACGAACATGATGAAAAACATGCCGGGATGAATGTGGTCGATAAACGTCAGGGAGTACCGCGGCTCGATAAACAAAAAGTTGTAGAGCGTTACTGCGGCAACCGAACTCAGCAGACAGTACAGACGGCTCCAGGTAAAAAACGCACACAGCTGAACGGCAAGCACGTACACGATCATGACGCTCGGGGCAAGACCGGGGCGGTCGAGCAGCGCGCCGATAGCTGTCGCGGCTGCGAGTAGCCCCGCCGACACGCCGGCATCGTACAGGGCCCCACGGCGTGCCCGCGTCGAACGCCTCCACCAAAAGTTATCGGCAAGCTCGCCCTCCGAGCGAACATCCATCAGCACCGCAGCCCCTCCCTCAAAAACAAAAACCACCACAAAGGGGACAGGCACCTTTGTGGTGGTTTCCCTCGTGGTGGTTCTAAGTGTAAAGCCTTTACTACCGGCAGTCGCTAGACAAACAGCACGTGCGCGAGCAGGGCGCAAACGCACGCCGCGGCAAATACCAACGCCACGACCGAGATCACGCGATCGGCCATGTCCATGTTGGCGCGATTCGTGAAGAACTGGTCCTCGGCGGCGTCGATGCCCGCCTCGCGGACATCGAATGTCCTTGCATCCATGTTTACCTCCCCGGCTTTCATTTCATCCATCGATCATCAACTCTGCTTAGCCCGCCGACGTCTACGGACGCTCGCTGGGGGCCAAGCGCTGCATCTTGTTCACGGCCTTGAACTTGGTGAACAGCGGCACGTACTCAAAGCTCACGTTGGAGTTCTCCAGGCCGTACCAGCGCGCGGGCGTGCCGGCGGCACGGCGGATGATGTACTTGAGCGTGATGGCCGTGCGCTCGCTGGGCTCCACGTCGCTCTCGGGCGCCAGCAGCTTGCGGATCATAACGAACTTGAACGTACCGATGTTGCCCGGATCCTTGTAGACCGAGTAGTCGTGCTTTTGCGCGGGCAGCTCGCCGGTGGCGGCAAGGTCCTGAACGACCTGGCGCAAGTAGGCATTGACGCGCTGGTTGACCTTATAGCCCAGGTACAGATGCACGCGGAAGACGTAGTCGGTGTCGAATGTCTCAACCGAGTAGGCAAACGTATACGGCTCGTCCATGGTCTCGACGTTGACGAACCACCAGGCGCGGGCACGCTTGGGATGCTTGTCCAGGATCGAGTAGACAATGTCGCGGTCGATGTAGTCGGTATGGGTGTCCTTGGTCAGGTACACGATGTTGTCGCTCATGCGCTCGTAACGGTCGTCGTCGCGCAGACGCTTGAGCTGCGGCAGATAGCTGCGCAGCGGCAACAGCGTAAACTGGCGCTGCTCGACGGCCGTACCGTTATACCAGCACACCATGACGCCCATGATGAGCGCGGCCATGAGGATGGTGAAGTAGCCGCCATGGAAGAACTTGGTGAGCGAGCTCACAAAGAAGAAGCCCTCGAGCAAAAGGAAGAACGCGACGAAGATCCACGGTGCGACCTTAAGCTTGCGCTCCTCGTGCAGGTAGAAGAAGAGCAGCAGCGTGGTGCACATCATGGTGAGCGTAATGGCCAGGCCGTAGGCGGCTTCCATGTGCGCGGAGTTCTGGAACAGCAGCACCACGATGACGCAGCCCACAAGCATGACGTTGTTGACCATGGGAATGTAGAGCTGGCCCTTGGTCTCGGCAGGGTAGAAGACCTGCATGTGCGGCATGAGATCCAGACGGCTGGCCTCGGACACCAGCGAGAACGCGCCGGTAATGAGTGCCTGCGAGGCGATGATGGCCGCGATGGTGGAAAGGCCAACGGCAAACGGGCGCAGGCCGGGGGCGAGCATCTGGTAGAACGGGTTGAGGTCGGCAATGCCCATGAGCTCGGGGTTGGCGGCATTGTTGATAAGCCAAGCGCCCTGGCCCATATAAGACAGCAGCAGGCAGCACTTAACGAACGGCCAGGTGGCGTAGATGTTGCCGCGGCCCACATGGCCCATGTCGGAGTAGAGCGCCTCGGCGCCAGTGGTGGCGAGGAAGCAGCTGCCCAAGATCATGATGCCCGCGTGGTTATTGGGGCTCAGCAAAAAGGCGATGCCGCGCACCGGGTTGAGGCACAGCAGCACGGCGGGATGCTGGAAGACAAAGAACAGACCCGTGCCGCCCAAGAACAGGAACCACAGCGTCATGATGGGGCCAAAGGCGTGACCGATCTTGGCCGTGCCGATTCGCTGCACCAAGAAGAGCACGATGATGATGGCAAGCGTGATGGCGACGACGCGGCTCTGGTCATCGCCCAGCACGGCATGGACCGCGGGAATGGTGCGCAGGCCCTCGATGGCCGTGGTCACGGTAACGGCCGGCGTCAGGATGCCGTCGGCGAGCAGCGCGGCGCCACCCAGCATGGCGGGGATGATAAGCCACTTGCCGCAGCGCTTGACCAGGCTGTACAGGGCAAAGATGCCGCCCTCACCATGGTTATCGGCGCGCAGCGAGATGAGCACATACTTGATGGTGGTCAGCAGCGTGACCGTCCACACGACAAGGGAGAGCGCGCCGAGCACGAACTCCTCCGTCACGCTTCCGATGCCGCCGTTGCCGGCAACGAGCGCCTTGGTTACATACATGGGGCTGGTGCCGATATCGCCGTACACCACGCCCAGCGTGACGAGCATCGCCGAGATGCTCACAGGAATCGCAGCGTGCGAGGCTGCCTCCTTGGCCTTTTGTTCCATAAGCCGGTTTCCTCCCAACTTTAACGTTCGAGGGGATTATAGGTAATCGGCCCATGTTTTAATGCACTGTTTTCCCAGCTAGATAAAGATTTATACAGTCTTTAGGCTACCGCGGCGATATGGAATGTGACAAAGGGACTGTTCCCTTGTCACATTCGTCATTTTCCGAGCCAGTTTTTGAACCACCACTCCATGGAGCGACTCATCTCGGCCATAAAGGGACTGGTGTGTTTGCGGGTGTAGATATCCACCACGCGCTCGCCCACCTCGCGGGCATGCGGACGGAACATCGCATCCATCTCGGCCACCTGAGCATCCATAGTCGCGGCATCGGCGCGGCAGTAGCGCTCCTCGTGCACCAGGTTCACCACGGGATGCGCAATGGCCGGACGCTCCTTACGGGGCGTGCCGATGATGAGCATCGACAGCGGCATGGTATAGGGCGGCAGATCGAGCAGCTCGGCAACTTCCTCGGCATTCTCGACGATATCACCGATATAGCAGCTCCCCAGCCCCAGGGCCTCGGCGGCAACCACGGCGTTTTGCGCGGCGATCACGGCGTCCTGCGCCGCAATGGCAAAGTCGCCCAGACCCGGTGCACGACGGGGCGACTTGCCCGTACGCTCTACAAACTCTGGCTCAAAGCAGCCCACGTGCTCAAACAGATCGATCCACTTGGCATAATCGACCACAAATATTAGTGCCCAGGGCGCCTTAGCGATCATGGGCTGGTGGTCGCACAGGTCGGCCAGGCGGTCGAGCGTAGCCTGCTCACGGATGCTCACGATGGAATACATCATCATGGCACCCGCCGACGGCGCGCGGCTCGCCGCATGCAGAATCGCCGCACGCTGCTCGTCGGTCACCGCCACGGGACGGTCGTCGTCATCGCGCGCGAAGGCACGCGTAGACGAGCGATGCTCCAAAATGTCCAGCACCGCGTTGCCCGTAGTCTCGACCGGATAGCCGCCCGCGTCCACGCCCACAGCTCCGCCGCAGTACTCGGTGCCCGTCATACAAACCTGCTCGCCCATAGCTCTATCCTCGCTAATTCTTTAAGAAGCCTTTACGTTTCCGTGTAATTCCCGTCCATTATCGCGCAGGCCGCCACTACATTGCGCCACACCGCCACACGTGCGCGTTAATATGGCTGGTTGTTGTGCGCAGCCACCAATTGCAGCGCATATCTTGGTAACAATCGGGTAAACCTCCGCTTTCGTACGTTTTAGTTTGTGAGGAGTCTCAGCATGTTCGCTGCCGCCATCTCGCTCGTCGGTCTTGCGGCGACCGTCTACCTTGTCTTGCGCGAGGCCAAGGCCATTTGCGCTCAGTCGGGCACCGTTGCCAAAAGCGCTCTTGGGTGGAGCGTCGCCTTCGGCCTGTTCCAGCTCTTTTTGACCATTTGGGGCGCCATTGGCCTCGTCGCCCAAAACGAGCCGCTCGCCTTTGTGATGCTCATCCTGACCAACGCCATCCTCACCGGCTGCGCTTGGGCCAGCATCGCACGCGACCGCATCGCCCCGCGCGTCTTTGCGTTCGCCGCGCCCGACGCCCCCGCCCCCACCGGCAAGCTCGCCCGCCTGCGCGGCGCCTTTGTGGGCAAACCGCTCGTCGCCGCTGTCTTGTGCCTGCTGCTCGCCGGCGTCTTTGCGCTGCTGGGAATGGAAGTCTCGTCCAACCACGACTTTACCTGGGTCTACCCCCTGTGCATCCTGCTCGAGTGGGCCATCATCACCGTGCTCATGACCGGCTTGTTCTTCCTATTCCAGCGCCACGGCGCAGCTCCCGCGGTCCTGGCCTTTGCCCTCTTTGTCCTGGGCATTGCCGAGTTCTTCGTCATCACGTTTAAATCCATGCCCATCCAGCCGGGCGACCTTTCGGCCATCTCCACCGCCGCCGCGGTCGCCGGCAACGGCTACACCTTCTCGATCTCGCTGTTCTGCGTGCTGTCCATGGGCTTTACCGCCATCGCCATGCTGCTATGCGAGTACGCCGGCCTGGTAGCACCGCACCGTCAGAAGGGTGCCGCCAACGCCAAGCGCATGCTGCTCACCAACCTGCTCGTCGCCGTGCTTTGCCTGGGCGGCGTGACCGCGCACGTCGCGCTTATCGACTACTACAACACTCTCGGCATCACCGTCTACACCTGGCGCCCGCTCGAGAGCTACTGGCGCGAGGGCTACCTGCCTGCTTTTATTAGTGCAGCGCAGTCCATCAAGCCGCCCAAACCCGCCGATTACTCCGCCGACGACGCCAAGGTCACGCTCAAAAAGTACGCCAAGGCCTACGACAAGTCCGATGCCGCCACAAGCGACGCCCGCACTGCCGCCCAGGAGCAGTTCGACAGTGAGAAGCCCACGGTCATCGCCATCATGAACGAAACCTTCTCGGATCTTTCGATCTACCAGAACATGCGCGCCGGCTACGAGGGACCGCAGTACTTTGAGAACCTGTCCAACTGCCTCAGCCGCGGCAAGCTCTACGTGAGCGCCTACGGCGGTGGCACCGCCAATACCGAGTTTGAGTTTATGACCGGCAACTCCATGGCCAACCTGGGCTCGGGCGTGTACCCCTACACCATCTACAACATGGAAACGACCGGGAATCTGGCAGAGCAGTTCAAGTCGCTCGGATATTCCACCACGGCCATGCACCCCAACCACGCAACCAACTGGAACCGCGAGAACGTCTACAAGGACTTTGGCTTTGACCAGTTCCTGTCCATCAACGACTTCCAGGGAGCCGACACCCTGCGCGACATGGTGACCGACCAGGCTACCTACGACAAGATTCTTGAGCTGCTCGACCAGAACGCCGATCCGCAGTTTATCTTCGACGTGACCATGCAGAACCACTCGGGCTACGACACGGGCCTGCTGCCGGTCGACAAGCAGATGCACCTGAATATCGACACGACCGATCTGGACGCCAAGACCGTCGAGGACGGCACGCTCTCCGATGTCGACGAGTATGTCTCGTGCATCGAGCAGTCCGACCAGGCGCTGCGTTACTTCCTCAACGCCCTGAACAAACTCGATCGCAAGGTGGTCGTGGTGTTCTGGGGCGACCATCAGCCGTTCTTCCCGTCCAAGTTCAACGACAAGTGGTTTACCGACGAGGACGACGCCACCCACCAGGAGCGCCTGTGGCAGACCGATTACATCATCTGGGCCAACTACGACGTTGCCGGCTGCGACCAGACGAGCGAGATCGATGACCTGTCCACCAACTACCTGTCCACGCAGCTTATGCAGCTGATCGGCGCCCCGCTGACCGACTACCAGAAGGCGCACATGACGCTGCGCGAGTCGCTGCCCGCCATTAACTCGGTCGGCTACGAGGACGCCAGCCTGCGCTGGGCGCTCTCCTCCAACGTCACCGGTGACGACGCTGCCGCCGCTGCCGCCACCAAGGCGCGCGAGGATTACGCCAAGATGCAGTACTACGAGATGTTCCGCGACGGCAAGAACGTCTATACCGAGCACTTCCAGACCGAGGCCAACGAAACCGACCCCAACCTGGCGCCGGGAACAACCAAGATCAAGTAGCGACACGTCTTAACTGGTTCGTCTGCCCGGCGGCGCGGAACGTAAGGTTCCCTGCTCGGACAGTCCTGCTCGCACGGAGAGCACATTAAGTGCTCTCCGGCTCGTGCGGAACTCGCGATGAACCTTACGTTCCGCGTCGCCGGGCAGACGCCTCGGTGTTGAAGCGCGGCTTGTCATGGGGGCATCTGCTGAACATATATAAGCTGAAGGCCACGTCATGCGGCCTTGTTTGTATCCGGAAAGCGTGTCCCGGAATTCTTGTCTGGAATGGGATGCAGTTTCCGCTTGGGACCTGATTGGGAAAGTGTGTCCCACTATTCAGCTGGATTCCGGGATGTATTTTCCCGTTGAGGACCCTTTGGGAAAGTGCGTCCCGGTCTGGGCGCTCAAACTGGGATGGATTTTCCGGATGAGGGCTTGACGGAAAATGTGTCCCGTTCCGGGCGCTAATTTTGGGATGCAGTTTCCGCTTGCGGAGTCTCCACTCAACAGAAAACCCGGGTGGCCTGTTTTTTGGCTACCCGGGTTTTTGGGTTGTCGATATGTTCGACTGGCTACTAGTGGGTCTTGCGGCGCTTGATCAGCATGATGAGGGCTATCACTACGAGCGTTGCTCCCGCTGCTGCTGCGGTGGCGACTAGGGCGAATGTTTGGTCGCCGGTGTTTGCGAGGTTCTTCGCTGTGGTCGTAGTCTTGACCTTGGTGTCGGTCTTAGCTCCGTTGTCGGACTTGGGCTTGTCCGGGTTCGTCGGGGTCTCAGGAGTCTCGGGGTCCTTTGAGCCTTCGGAATCGGTTGGGCCGGCGGTGTTTACCAGCGTATGGTCCAGGAACTTCTTGGCGCCCGCACTTGCCTGTGAGAACAGGCGGCGCGTGCGGATCGGGATGGCGTTCACCGTTGTGGGCGCCGTCTCCTCGGCCTCGATATTCACGAGCGTCGCGCCGGTGTCGAGGCCCACGTCGTTGTATCCCACGTGGCAGTAATACTGCGCACCGTCATCGTCTGCGGTCAGGTCAATCTCGAGCTTTGAGGCCGTTCCAGCCGCGAGGTTGCCATCGGCACCCACGAGCTTAAACTCTGTCTCGCCGCGGCCCTTGCGGTACCACATATAGGTCGGTACCAGCCCTGTTTCGCTATCGTCGGCACCGAGTTGCTTCACATGGCCAATCGCCGAGAGCGTCAGGTGGCTTCCCGCCGTGCGCTCAACCGAAGAGTCGTATCCAAGATCCGGCCCCTCCGCAGCATCCGCCGCAGGTCCGCTCACGGTCATCGTCATGCCATCGGGCATGGTCTTGACCGTGATGATTGCCGAGCGAATACCTGTTTCGGTCGTGGATCCATTCTTAACGGCGGCGATGGCGAATCGATACTCCGTATTGGGCTGCAGCCCATCCCACTTGAGCGAGGTCTGCGTGTTGTCGGCAATCTTCCAGCTATTGACGACCGCATCCGCCGCATTGCTCTGCAGCATGCCCACGCCGTAGCTAAAGCCACTCTTGTTTGCGAGTACATCGTCCCAGCTAAACGTAACGCTGGTCGAATCGACGGCGTTTGCCGTAAAGCCCGTCACGGCCGGCGCGTCGGGCATCTCGACGTCCTTAACGTCATAGCCCACGATCCAGAACTGGTCGGTGTCCTTGGTGCCGAGCTTGTCGCCCGAGTCTGCCTCGAACTTGTCGACATCCACCGCGTTGACGCCCAGACGCCACACAAAACCGTACTTGCCCTGCGCGGCCTCGGGCAGGTTGTCGACGGTGCCGCCGTATTCGGTCGATTCACTCGAGGAGTTACCCGTAGTAAAGCCGGCGTTGGCACCAAAGCACAGGCCGCCAAACAACTCGTGCTTTGCGAGCTTCGCGCCCATGACAACGCTGCCGTTCAGCGTCAAGCCGAGCTCGAGCTCCTGCTCCTTGCCCTCCTCGACTTCGATGGTCTGCTCAATGCTCGCCCCCGACTGCGCGGCGGCGCCGTTAAACCCATCGTGCGTGTAGGCGCGCGTTACGCCAGGCTTGCCCAGGCCAAAGGAATCCCCAACGGGAGTCTCGCCGTTGAGCGTCGTTTGATAGGTTCCGGGTTCTCCCGACCGGTTGGTCAAAAAGTAGCTGAGCGGCGTCATATTGTGCTGTTTGGCAATGCGGTCATAGGCCTCGACATTAACGACCGAGGTCTGCGCGCCGAGCGACACGGGCGCCGCCATCACGCCCTTGCCACCAGTTTCCTCATTTTCGATCTCATACTCGTAATAGACCATCGGAATCGTGTAGAGCACGGCCTTGTCACCCTCGCCGGCATGCGACTCATAACTTACGCTTGCGCTGACCGTGCGCTCGCTCCGGTAGTCATAGCATCCCTCGGCGGCAAAATCGACTGAAGCATTCATCGCGACCAGGGGCGGACCGGTCTGCACCTCGACGGCAACGCCCAACTCGGCGCCAATGGTATAGCCCTGGGATGTCCCCGTGCCCTTTTCCTCTCCGTATGACGTGCCGCCCAACACCAGATAGCCGTATGCCTGCTCCAGATCCTCAACATAGGGCGCATCCTGCAGCACGGCAAGCACGCGCGGGTTGGTATAGACCTTGTAGCGGTCCTTGTACGTGATCTTGACGCTGTCGTTGTCGACATCGGGCAGCGCGAGCGAGATAAATGTGCCGTAGGTAGTGCCGCGACGGTTGCTCTCGCTAATCACCTGCTCCTCGCCGCGGCGCACCTTTCCGTTCTCGTCGAGCGAAAAATGCGAGGCGGTCATCCAATAGTAGTCATCGTTCTTGCGCAGGTCCTCGTCGCGGTGCTTGCCCACCACGGCGATAAAGCTCTCGTTATAGCGGTCCGAACCCGAGACGCTGCCCGCCTTGACGTCGCTGATCCACACCTGCTCTATACCCTTGTGGTCATGCTTGTTGCTGCTGTTGTATTGCTGACCGCTCATGCTCATGGTTCCGACCATGGACCCCAAGCCCTGAGCCCCGCTCTGTGCCGTGTTGCAGGCAAAGTCGCGGAACACATCGCCGCCCACGAGCACCTCGTCGACCGCCAGCTGCTCGGACAGGCCGTCAAGGTTGGCAGTGGCAAGGGCAATAGGCGCCAAGGTGCACGGATAGCGCTTATCCTGAGCGCTATCCTTCCATGCGCTGTTGGGCACATGCATCAGCCCATAGGAGGCGAGGAGCCCGTCTCTGTATTCCTTACAATCGGAAAGCTTGAACTCGCCAGACTCCGAGTCAAAATACGCGTAGCGGTACAGCGCGCCGTACAGCCCCTTGCTGCCGTCAGAAGCGCCGTAATCAAAAGCGCTGCGTTGCCAGTCATAGCCCGCAAGAATAAGGCCCGTGACGGTTTCACCCGTCTTCTTTCCTTCTTCATCGTAGGCGGCAAACGTGCCGAACGTCGCATTCGCAGCGACCATGGTCTTGCCGTTCGCGGAGAGGGAGATTGCGCCCGCGTCGCCCAGAGCATCGACATGGACGAGCGCACCCTTGGATGCATCCCACGAAAACAGCTCGCAATGCGTCGACTTATCAATATTCTTCTTGCCGTAGGGTGCCGAGACCACGATGGCGAGGTCATCGCAAAAATCGCGATCGAGGTCGCCGGCCGCTAGCGAAACGACAGGAGCTGACTGAAGCTGCGTCCAGGAGTCGTTCCCGCCCTTGTTGTGCGTGGTGTAGTCCGCGGCGTTACCGGCATCGATCTTGACGACGCTTTGCTTCCAGTTGCCGCCCTCCAAGTCATACATGTCGACTACAGCCTTGCGCACGCCGTTCTCGTCGACATAGCAGCCCGCGTAGACAAAAAGCTCGTCGACGCCGTCGCCATCGACATCGCCCGCCTCGACATCAAAGACGGCGTCGTGCTCTTGCAGGTAACCGGCATCCAGGTACTTAAAACGGCCTTCGTACATCATATTAGTGTTGACCGTCACCGGCAGGTGTGTGTCGAGAGTGCGCGTACGCCCGTTGCTAAACGAGTAGAGGACCAGCTCAACCTTTCCGGCGTATGACTTGCCGTCAATCGTCGTGGAGGAACTGTCGCCGTAGGCACGGAGCTCGGCAACGCGGCTCTTTTTGCCCGTGCTGGCGTCGCTGCAGAACTCAACACTCGTGGCGTGAATGCCCGAGAAACCGTTGTTGTCGTTGGCGAGTACTGTTGAGGACTCATTGTTGCTTAGGTACGACCAGGTGCCGCCACCGTAGTCGCTATGCTTGTAGAGATCGCTGTTCGTATCGAAGTTGTTGACGTTTTGCCAGAACTTTGCGGCGCCCCACACACTTCCATAGCCATCGGTGAGTTTGCTGCTGCCGCCAATGTCACCGCGCTCGACGTTCTCGAGCTTGTCGCGCAGAGTGTAGCGATTGCCATGGCTACCGTTAGCTGCCATATAGACCTCGCTGCGCGTGGCAAACGTCGTGGGGGTATCAGTGGAATAGGGGCCAACGGTATCGGCCGGAATGTCCTCGCTCGTGCCCAGACCCAGGGCTTGATAATCCTGCTCGGTCATATCGGTGATTGCGGGCGCGTCTGCCGCCTGGGCAACCTGGGGCGTGGCCGTGAAGCAGGCGACGCTCATGGCGATCAACGCAGCAAGCGCCGCCGTCCCAACAAGCGGGATTTTCGACAGCCTACGGATACGGGGGTGTGGAACGTACATGAGGGACCTCGCTTTATTCGAGTGGAGTGGACTCATTTTTGCAAATGATACATCCGATGCCCGATATCACGTGTCTCATTTTCGCCAACGGCGTGTCTCATTTTTGAGAATCCGAGATGCCGCGGAAATCTTATCCCAGCTCAAAGGCCATTTCTGGGATGTATTTTCCGTCGAGTGCCTCATCGGGAAACTGCATCCCATTTCAAGCGTCGATTCTGGGACGCACTTTCCCCTTAGACCCTCAACCGGAAACCGCATCCCACTTTGAGCGCAAATTCCGGGATGCATTTTCCGCTTGAGCCTCATTGGGAAAATGCATCCTGTTTCTTGACCGAATAATGGGACGCAATTTCCCGTTGGAGCGCCTTTGGGAAAGTGTGTCCCACTTCGACCGCCCAGAGTGGGATGCACTTTCCGCAAAGCACCTCAACGGGAAACTACGTCCCATTCCAAAGGCAATTTCCGGGACGCATTTTTCGAAAGCCTGACCATCCGGAAAGCCCGTCCCACTTTGGACGCATCCGGGCACGGAACCATCGACCTATCAGGCCTCCCATCAATAAAGAGGCGTCCTCCCGGACGGCGGGGCACGAAGTTCATCGCGAGTTCCGCACGCAAAGAAGGCCACTTAATGTGGCCTTCGTCTTGCGCAGGACTGTAGAGCAGGGAACTTCGTGCCCCGACGCCCGGGAGGACGTTTCATTTAGAAAGATGGACCGACCGCCGTCAGCGATGGGAGCTACTCCCCCAGCACGGCCTTTTTGGCGGCTGCAGCCATGTTGTCCAGATCTTCCTTGGTGGGGTGATCCTTTGCGGCAACCCAGTTGTCGAGCAGCATCTTAAATCGGGCGTTGTCGGGATCTTGCTCGAGCATGGCCTCGTAGCGCTGCTTGACCGCGGGACCCATCTTGCCCTGGCACATCGCCCAGCCTACAAGCTCGGCATCATTGGCCAAATTGGAGGTCACGCGATCGATAATCTGCCTAAAGTACTCCTCGCTGGCCCCAAAGCCGCAGGTGCCAAACAGGAAGACGCGCTTGCCGTGCAAGGCTGAGAGCAACGTCGCGACCGAAGGTGTGCTCGCGCCCTTGTCGCACCAAAAACCGACAAGCACCGTGTCGGCCGCGCAGGCGCCCTGCGCCTCGAGCGCAACCTGATCTGCATCCGCATCGTCGCTCAACGCCGCGGCATGGACAAACTCAACACCCGCAGCCTGCAGCGTGCGCTTGATCGCACCCGAAACCATCCTGGTATTACCGCTCTTGCTGTTAACCACCAAAGAGCACGTCATAGTCACGTTGCCTCGTATCCCCCAAAACTAAAGCCACTAATGCAATTTATTAGATGAATATCTTAGTACTAACGTGACAGATGTAAACCGCCGTCTGTCGATTGATTCATTTGCCCCACGGGCTTGCTCACTGGGCAAACTGACTGCGGTAGAGCTCGGCATAGAAGCCATCTGCCGCCAGCAGCTCGTCGTGTGTGCCACGCTCGATAATCCGACCGTCGCGCATGACCAGAATGCAGTCGGCGTTTCGAATCGTCGACAGGCGGTGCGCCACCACAAAGCTCGTACGACCGGCCATAAGCTCGTCGAATGCCGCCTGCACCTGCAGCTCGGTGCGTGTGTCGATACTCGAGGTCGCCTCGTCCAGCAGCAGAATCGCTGGGTCGGTGAGCATGACACGTGCGATGCACAGCAGCTGCTTTTGGCCCTGGCTAAACGTGCCGCAGTCCTCGCCGATCACCGTATCGTAGCCGCCTGGCAGCTGCACGATAAACTTATGCGCATGAGCGCGCTTGGCGGCCTCGACAATCTGCTCACGCGTAGCATCTGGACAACCGTAAGCAATGTTTTCGGCCACGGTGCCCTCGAACAGCCAGGTGTCCTGCAGCACCATGCCAAAGGTACGGCGCAGGCTTGCGCGCGTGTAGTCACGCGAGGAACGGCCATCGACCATGATGCGTCCGGCATCGATATCGTAAAACCGCAGCAGCAAGTTGATGAGCGTTGTCTTGCCACAGCCCGTGGGGCCAACGAGGGCAAAGCGCATGCCGGGCTTGGCCTCAATGCAGATATCCTGCAGCAGCTTGCGGTCGGACACGTAGCTAAAGTCCACATGCTCAAAGGTCACCTCACCCTGCGGGGCGGTAAGTTCCACGGCATCCGCCGCATCGGGCTCCTGCTCGCGCGCATCGAGCAGCGCAAACATGCGACGCGCCGAGGCATACGCGGTCTGGATCTGCGTAATGACGTTGGTGACCTCGTTGAACGGCTTGGTGTACTGGTTGGCGTAGGACAGGAAAATCTGCACGCCACCCACCGTAAGCGCCGCCGGCACGCCCGTGATCACGCCCACGCAGCCGATCACGGCGACCACGGCATAGATGATGTTGTTGATAAAGCGCGTACCGGGGTTAGAGAGCGAACCCATAAACTGTGCACGCTCACCTGCCGTATAGAGCTCGGCGTTGAGCGCGTCAAAGCGCGCTTGGGCGTTCGGGCCGTAGGCAAACGCATCAACCAGCTTTTGCTCGCCCACATACTCCTCGATATGACCACCGAGCTGACCCTGAATACGCTGCTGGGCCGTAAAGCTCTTGTTGGAAAGCTTGGCGATGGCGCCGGCGGCAAAAATGGAAAGCGGCGTGACGAGCACCACCACAAGCGTCATGGTCAGGTTAATGGAGAGCATAAACGCGAGCGTGCCAACGATGGTGATAACGCCGGTGAAAAGCTGGGTAAAGCCCTGTAGCAGACCGTCGCCCACCTGGTCGACGTCGTTGACCACGCGGCTCATAAGGTCGCCGTGGGCGTGGCTGTCGATAAAGCTGAGCGGCATGCGGCTGAGCTTGTCGCTCGCCTCCACGCGCATGTCGCGCACCGTCTCGTAGGACAGGCGGTTGACGCAATAGCCCTGCAGCCACTGGAAAGCCGCGGCACCTACGACGACAATCGCGAGCTTGGTGACAAGCGGCAGTAGCGCGTCGAAGTCCACCTGCCCGGCGGCGACGATCAGGTCGATGCCCTCGCCGATGAAAATAGGCGTATAGAGCTGCAAAATCACGGAGATGGCGGCACTCACAAACGACGCTACAAACGAAATGCGGTGCGGACGGACATAGCCCATCAGACGGCGAGTCACCGCATCCACGGGATAACGTTCGGGGTCGCCGGGCTGGCGCGGGCCATCGCCCAGGTCGTTGAGGCTATCGTTGCCGGACACGTTGGCCGTCATCGTGGCGACCGAGCCGGAAGAAGTGTACGGATTCATTTAGCAGCCCTCCTTTGCGCAGACGGATGCGGAGGCGATCGGGGCGGACACAGGCGTCGCGTTCCCCTGCTGGCCCTCGAGCTCCTCGCGACGCAGCTGCGACTGGCAAATCTCGCGATAGAGCTGACAGGCCGCGTACAGCTCATCGTGCGTGCCCAGGCCCGCGACCGAGCCGTGATTGAGCACGCAGATCATGTCGGCGTCGCGCACGGTCGAGACGCGCTGGCTCACAATGACCGTAGTCAGCGGCAGACCGCCCTCGGCGGCACCGCGCACGCTGCGCTCGCGAATGGCATGACGAAGTGCCGCATCGGTCTTAAAGTCGAGCGCCGAGGCAGAGTCATCCATGATTAGGACCTGCGGAGAGCCCACCAGAGCACGTGCGATGGTCAGGCGCTGGCGCTGGCCACCGCTAAAGTTCTTGCCACCCGCCTCGACCGGCGCGTCCAGACCCTGAGGTTTTTTGCGCACGAACTCGCTCGCCTGCGCCATATCGAGCGCCGCCCAAAGCTCATCGTCGGTTGCCGCATCGGCGCGCCAGGTCAAGTTGCTGCGGATGGTGCCGCTCACCAGCGACGCGCGCTGCGGGACGGTCGCGACCACGTGGCGCAGCTGGTCGAGCGGCCAGGTGCGCACGTCGGCGCCCATCACGCTCACGCTGCCGGTGCTTGCATCGTACAGGCGCGGAATAAGCGAGACGAGTGTGGACTTGCCGCTACCCGTGCCGCCGATAATGCCGAGCGTCTTGCCCAGCGGGAGTTCCAGCGTCACATCGTTGACAACATTGGCCGCGCCGGCGCCAAACGAGAAGCTCGCATGGTCAAAGCTCAGCGCAGGGACCGGAACAGCGCCACCCGCCAGGTCGCTCGGCTCAGGCAGCGCGACCGGCTGGTTGCCCTCGTCGGTGATGCTCGGCTCGCAATTGAGCACCTCGTTGATGCGCGACGCGCTGGCGCTCGCCTTGGTAAAGACAACGACCAGGTTGGCCACGTAGACGATGGAGGTGAGGGTCTGCGTCATGTAGTTCACAAACGCCATGACCTGGCCCTGCGTAAGCTCACCCACGTTGACCTGGATGCCGCCCGCCCACAGGATGGCGCACACGCCCAGATTCATCACCAAAAACGTGACGGGGTTAAGGACCGACGAGAGCTTACCCACCGCGATGGCGACATGCGCCTGGTCGTCGGCCGCACGAGCAAAACGCTCGCGCTCGTGGTCTTCGCGCACAAACGCGCGGACCACACGGGCACCCGAAAGCCCCTCGCGGCAGACAAGCGCGATGCGGTCGAGCTTTGCCTGCAGCTGCTTGTAGTACGGAATGCAGCGCGCCATGACAAACCAAAACACCAAGCCGATGGCGGGTGTGCAAATCAAAAAGATGATGCCGAGCTTAAGGTCGATGGCAAGGGCCGCGCACATAGAACCCACCGCCAAGAAGGGCCAGCGGATAAGCATGCGCACGCCCAGCGCCACAGCGAGCTGCACCTGGTTGACATCGTTGGTAATGCGCGTGATGAGCGACGGCGTGCCAAAGCGATCGAGTTCGACATAGCTCAGTTCGTTGATGTGCTGGTAGAGTGCACCGCGAATGTCGGTACCCATGCCCTGCGAAGTCAGCGCCGCCATCTTTTGGCAGACGAGCGTAAACGAGATGCCGATCACAGCCATGGCGCCAAGTACCATGCCGTAGTGGATAACGGCGTTCACGTCGTGCGAGCCAATGCCCTTATCGATCATCTGGGCAATCACCAGCGGCGTCAGCAGGTCAAAGATCACTTCGATCAGCTTGCACGCAGGACCAATCACCATATACCGGCGAAACTTACCACCAAAACGCCTGAGCAGCTCAATCATGTATAGGCGCTCCTTATCATCATCTCTCTTCAATCTGATTCATGATAGTACGGAGAGCCCTGGAGATATGAAATCAACTCGTCACAGAACAAGCCCCCGAAACAATCAGGAAACTGGACACAGAGACAAAGCACCCGAACATGTTTTGGCAAAGCCAACGAGCAGCACTAGACAAGGGATTAATTGTTCAGATTAACGCGCCTCTACGGGCGCATTTTGGACGATGTGGTCCCGGTGCCGGCGGGCTGTTTGGTAGTCGAGCGATTCCGCAGGCAAAGCCGAGGACCAGCGAGACACCAAACAGCCCGCCGGCACCGGGACCACATCGCGGCACCAAAAAGCGCCCGTGCGCTCGATGGATTCGGATGCCCGACAGAGGCTCCTTATGGCTGCTTCCTTCCGGACCTGACCAGATTCGGAACATGTCGTCATCCGAACCCATCGAACGCGCTAGGCGCTCGGTATATCTTACCCGCTCCCGCCCTCCACGGCAAGGCAGCTAATTTAGGACGGGGCCAAAAGACCACTTTTGAGTTGCGGTGGAATAGTTCCTGTTTTTGCCGCCTGAGCCGCCAAACAGGAACTATTCCACCGCAACTTATAGGGAGTTGGATTTTAGAGGCGGGCGAGGTCGTAGGATCGGGCGGCGGCTTCACCGGCGCAGATGAGGTTGGTTGTGGCTTCCTGGGGGTCGAGCGCTTGGTCAAAGGGCATGGGTCTGCGACAGACCGGCAAAACTAAGTCGACACCCTGCCCATACACCGCATCCAGGTTGTCGGCACGACCGCCCACGACGGCACCAACCGGCTTGCCATAGCGCTTAGCACGGCGGGCCACGCCCACCGGCGCCTTTCCGGCAGCGGATTGCTCGTCCATATTGCCCTCGCCCGTTATGACCAGGTCGACATCGCGCACGCACTCGTCAAACCCAATCAGATCGCGCACCGTCTCCACGCCCGAACGCAGCTCCGCCCCGAGCGCCAGCAGCGCGGCACCCAGGCCGCCGGCAGCACCGGCACCGGGCACGCCGAGCACCGAGCCAAATGTCCGTGCACCCTCGGGCACGCGCAACAACCCCTGAGCCCGCGCCCCGGTAATCGCCGCATCGAGCAGGCGACCATAGCCAACCATCCAGCTGTCGTACCTGCGCAGCGCCTCGGCATCATCCGTCGGCAGGCCCTTCTGCCCGCCAAACACCGCCAGTGCGCCTCGACGCCCCACGAGCGGATTCTCGCCATCGGACAGCACGACGATGCGTGCGCCGCCCAGCACCCGAAGCGCCGGCGCCAAATCGATACTCACCACGCGTTCGAGACCCGCAAGACCGGGGGCGATATCGCAGCCCTGACCATCGACCACACGCGCGCCCAGCGCCTGCAGCATGCCGGCGCCGCCGTCGTTGGTGGCACTGCCGCCCAAGCCAATATAGATCGTCTTTGCACCCGCGCGAACCGCACGAAGCATCAGTTCGCCCACGCCATAAGTTGTGGCCGCCAACGCCGCCGACTCCGTGCAGGGCGAATACCCAATACCCGCCGCCTCGGCCATCTCAATTACAGCCGACTCGTGCTCGCCGTCCACCAGCATCCGGGCAGACACGCGGTCGCCCAAGGGGCCTGCAACCTCACAGGTCGAGAGCTCGCCGGCGCGCGCGGCGATGGCGTCGAGCGTTCCCTCGCCACCATCTGCCAGCGGCAAAGCGCCCAGCTCGGCATCGGGCCACACACGGCGCACGCCTTCGGCAACGGCTTTCTCCGCCTGCGCGCTCGAAACGCTGCCCTTAAAGGAATCAATCGCCAGCAGCACGCGGCGGGGCCGGCGCTGCACGGGGCCAAAGTCAACCGCTGCGCCAGCATCCTCTTCGGCACACGCGAGCGCCTCGGCATGAGCGGTATGTGCCCCAAGACCGGCCCCACAACCGCAGCCAGCACAATCGGTGCCACGCAGCCCACTAAAATAGCTGCTCAACACCTCACGACACTCATCCGCCAGCACGCCGGCGCGTACGTTAAACCGATGGTTCAGGCGCGAATCGGCATTGAGGTCGTACAGCGAGCCCAGTGCACCCGCCTTGGCATCGGCCGCGCCGTACACGCAGCGCCCCACGCGCGCGTTAACCATAAGCCCCGCGCACATGCAGCAGGGCTCGAGCGTCACGTAGACCGTACAATCGGAAAGACGCCAGCGTCCAAGCGACTGAGCGGCGGCGCACAGGGCCGAAAACTCGGCATGCGCCGAAGGATCCTGGTCGAGCTCGCGGCGATTATGCGCCCGCGCGACAATCTCGCCGTCGCGCACCACTACGGCTCCGATGGGCACCTCGCCCACCGCAGCGGCGGCGCGCGCCTCGGCCAGCGCCTCACGCATGAACTTCTCATCGATTTCGGTGATCGTCATCGTTCGCCTTCCCTGTTGCAAATCCAAAACGATGCTATCATTACGACTCACGGAGAGATGGCAGAGCGGTTGAATGCGGCGGTCTTGAAAACCGTTGAGCGCGAGAGCGTTCCGGGGGTTCGAATCCCCCTCTCTCCGCCACTCCTAGTGATGCACCGGTGTCATGGTCCGCTCAAACAGTGCATCGACCACATCGGCTATCTCAGGTCGACGCTCAAGATCGTGGCCCGATTCCCACCATATCGTGAAAAGTCGAATAATACCGCCGGCGACAAACTCAGACGTCGTCTCGAGTGACACGGGGGCCAGGGCATCCTCGGCAAGCACGTTCATCACACGCTCGCGGATGGAGCGGGCAATGCGGTCGCAAATAACGTTGGTCAACATGCCCGACATGCTGCTTGCCAAAATGTTATCCATGAGCCGCTCGTGCGCCAGAATCAAATCCATGGCATCGTCCAAAATCGCGTGCCGAAGCGCGCGCACGTCCTCGGCAGATACCGCGCCGGCCTCATCGGGCTGTTTTTGCGGCAAGCCCGACATGAGCTCATCGATATAAAAGGCAAAGTAATCGTTCTTGTCGCGAAAGTGCTTGTAGAACGTCGTGCGGCGAATCATGGCGCGGTCGCACAGCATGGCAACCGTCAGGTCCTCAAAACGATGCTCCTCGAGAAGCTCGGTAAAGGCATCGAACAGGGCGCGGTAGGTTTTCTTGATGCGAAGGTCCACTGGTATCGCCATCCTCAGGGCAAAGACAACACTCGTCAATCTGTCGCATATCTTACACCTGTACCTCGCGCGCTTTGCCCCGGTGCCAACCCCGCCGAAAACACAACGCTTACCGGAAAGTTCGGCACGACAAAACGTTGCGGGTATACTAGTAGCGTTATACCAACGGCAGCTGGCGCATGCCGCCGCGGCCATTCGAAACGGAGACATCATGCTTCCCGTCATCATCGGCATCGTTGTTGTCATTGTGATTGCCTGCGCCATCGCCGGCATCTACAACAACATGGTCACCAAGCGTAACCGCATCGATAACGCCTGGCAGAACATCGATACGCAGCTGCAGCGTCGCAACGACCTGATCCCCAACCTGGTCGAGACCGTCAAGGGCTACGCCAAGCACGAGCAGGAGACGCTCTCCGCCGTGATCAGCGCGCGTAACACCGCCGTCAAGGCCACCACGCCCGAAGCCAAGATGGAAGCCGACAACGTGCTGACCGGTGCGCTGCGTCAGCTCTTCGCCGTAGCCGAGGCCTATCCCGATCTTAAGGCAAACACCAACTTTACGCAGCTGCAGGCATCGCTCGAGGATACCGAGAACAAGATTAGCTATGCACGCCAGAGCTACAACGATTGCGTGCTCAGCTACAACAACGCCATTCAGACGTTCCCGGCTGTCATCTTTGCCGGCATCTTCCAGTTTAAGGAGCGCCAGGGCTTCGAGGCCGCCGAAGCAGCCCGCCAGGCCCCGACCGTCAAGTTCTAGTAGTTTGACAGCGCATCCTTAATCGGCCAAATGCATAAACCGCCCCGTCGAATGCATACTTCGACGGGGCGGTTTCCTTTTTCGCGAAGGTCCCCCTCTAAGCGTCGTGCATTTTTAGGAGTATTCAACATAACCAAGAGCTTCGGGCGCCACGATAAATGCCAAAGACCGCGAATATCCCTGCAAATCAAACGCTGCCAGCCCATAACCCCGCCCATCATTCGTAGAAAACATCGAGAACTCCCGATTTTTTGCCCGAGATCGGTATGCAGGGACCTTCGACTGCAGAATACTCGCAAAAATGCACGTCGCCACCGCCCCCACATGGCGCGAAGCAAAGCAAAAGCGCAGCCTAAAAGGCCGCGCACCATCTTTATTCAGATTAATCATTGCCCGTTGTGACATCGCCGAACCCGCAGGGCAGAGAACAAGTTCCCTCCCGGCGCACTCCGCAGGACGCAAGAAGCCCTCGCCGCACGAAGTGCGCAGCGAGGGCTTCTTGCATGTCCGAGGACGCGCCGGGAGGGAACTTGTTCTCTGCCCGGATAGGTAAGACAAATTACGCGACGGTGTAAACCCAGTTGTGCTTGTCCTCGACAGCACCAGACTGGATACCAGTCAGGGTCTCGCGAAGCTTCTTCATCACGGGGCCGATCTCGGTGTAGCCAGCCGGGAAGGTCACGGTCTCATCGGCACCATAGACCTTGTTGTCGATCTCGCCCACCGGGGAGATGACGGCAGCGGTGCCGCACAGGCCGCACTCCACAAAGGTACCGGCCTTGACCTCGGCCCACTCGACGGGACGCTGATCGACGGTCATACCCAGATCCTCGGCAACCTGAACGAGCGAACGACGGGTGATGGAGGGCAGGATGGAGTCGGTGTGCGACTGAGGAACGACGAGGGTGCCATCCTCCTTCACGAACAGGACGTTGGCGCCACCGGTCTCCTCGACATAGGTGCGGGACTCGGAGTCAAGATACAGGTTCTCGGCATAACCCTCGCGGTGTGCTTCCATCGTGGGCTTGAGGGACATGGCGTAGTTCAGGCCGGCCTTGATGTTGCCGGTGCCATGCGGGGCCGCGCGGTCGTACTCGGAAACGCGCAGCTTAACGGGCTTAAGGCCGCCCTTAAAGTACGGACCGACCGGAGTCACGAGAATGCGGAACGTGTACTCAGGAGCGGGAGCCACGCCAATCACGTCACCGGAGCCGATCATAAACGGGCGCACGTACAGGGTCGCACCGGAGCCGAAGGGCGGAACCCAGGCGGCGTTGGCAGAAACAACCTGCTTGACGGCCTCAACAAACTTGTCCTTGGGGAACGGGGGCATCTCGAGGCGCTGGGCAGAGTTGTACATACGCTCGGCGTTCATATCGGGACGGAAGCAGACGATGCTGCCGTCCTCGGCGGTGTAGGCTTTCAGGCCCTCAAAGACCTCCTGGCAGTAATGGAAGATGCCGCCGCACTCGGAGACATGCAGGGTGTGGTCGGTGGTCAGGCCGCCCTCGTCCCACTCGCCATCCTTCCAATGGGCCTCGTAGCTGTAATCGGTCTTCATGTAGCCAAAGCCGAGGCTACCCCAATCGATATCCTTCTTCTCGACAGTCATGTGTCGCTCCTTACATACACAGTTGCATACTCGCGAACTCGCACGCAAGGACCGAGGCCGACCGCGTCGCAACGTCGCACGCCCGGAGCGTAGAGCCGGACGGGACACGCGGACAACACCAAAGCCCATGGCACGTCGATTCGCATGCACGAGATTGTACTCCCCGCACACGCCTGACAAAACGCTTTTCTTTAACTAAGTAAAGTATTTTCATTCAACCGAAGCTAAAGAGGCCCGCCACCGTAAGCAGTGGCGGGCCTCAACGACACAGTTTGTGCGCTGCCTCGAGCTATGCGCTCTTTTTGCCCAGCTTAGCCTTAACCAAGCCGGCCACGGTCGGAATGATCGACACGGCGACGATGCCGATAATCAGCAGCTCAAAGTGCTCCTGCACAAAGGGAATGCCGCCAAAGAAGTAGCCCAGCAGCGTAAAGACCGTCGACCAGGTAATGCCGCCCAGCACGTTAAAGATAACGAAGTTGCGCCAGTGCATGCCGCCCATGCCGGCGATAAAGGGCACAAAGGTGCGGATAAACGGGAAAAAGCGACCCAGGAAGATGGCCAGGTGACCCCACTTGTCCAAGAAGTCCTCGGACTTTTTGATGCGCTCGGGCGTCATGGCCTTCACCTTGCCCGAAGCGATAATCTTTCTACCAAAGAAATGGCCAATCATAAAGTTGCACTGATCGCCCAAGATGGCAGCAGACCATGCGACGGCCAACAGAGCCACGATGTTAAAGCCGCCGTTATGGGCAAAGAAACCCGAGGCGAACAGCAGCGAATCGCCGGGAAGGAACGGGAAGAATACCACGCCCGTCTCGATGAAGATGATCAGGAACACGCAGCCGTAGGCCATAAGCGGGCCGGCGGCAATCCAACTGGCGATCGCGGTGCGCGGATCCTTAAGCAGCTCGGCAATGAAATTGATGAAACCCATGAAGTAAAACCTCTCAGTTGTGGGCGCGGACACGTCCAAGTTGACCAGTATACGGTTGCGGCACGAGCACGGGTCAAACCCCTCAAAAGTCTTACTTCATTACCAGCAAGTTTGCATAACTGACACCTGTCGCGCAATGCCGCCAAGATTGTCCTTCCTAATCCCTAGCGAATCGCTATACTTTATTGAATCGCATTGCCATGGCGCTAAGGGAGGGCGGCCGGTGAGCTTTATCAATACCATTCGCGAGGACATCAAAACCGTCCAGGCGCAAGACCCCGCTGCGCAAAACGGTCTGGTCATCTTCCTGTCCTACCCCGGCCTGCACGCCAAGTGGAACCATGTGCCCGAGCACTGGCTGTGGGAGCATGGACATCGCTCGCTCGCCCGTGTGCTCTCGCAAATCACCCGCCACATCACCGGCGTCGAGATTCATCCCGCTGCACAGATCGGCAAGCATTTCTTTATCGACCACGCCATGGGCGTCGTCATCGGCGAAACCACCATCGTGGGCGACAACTGCGTGCTCTACCAGGGCGTTACGCTCGGCGGCACCGGCAACGAAACCGGCAAGCGCCACCCCACCCTGGGCAACAACGTCACCGTGGGCACGGGCGCCAAGGTGCTCGGCAACATTCGCATCGGCAACAACGTCAAGATCGGCGGCAATTCGGTTGTCGTTAAGGACGTGCCCGACAACTGCACCGTCGTGGGCGTGCCAGGCCGCATCATCAAGCGCAACGGCTGCCGCGTGTTCGAGGAGAGCTTCGATGCCAAGCAGCATCGCGAGTACATGCCCGATGACGCCGCCGAGCAGTCCGCGCTCAACCGCCAAGGCATCACCGAGAATGCCCGCCGCGTCAAGGAACTCGAGCGAGAGGTGGCCGAGCTCAAAGCCCTCGTCACGAAGCTCATGGACGAGCGCTAGGAACGCAAGCGGCACAAAACGACATCGGCATCAACGCAAGAAGGCGCGCCAGGGAATCCATCCCCGGCGCGCCTTTCTTTTTGATGTGACATGCGGGACTGTCCCTTTGTCACATTATGCGAACTGGCTCAGATAGAGGTCGGCGTAGGCACCCTCGGCAGCCAGCAGCTCCTTATGCGTGCCCTGCTCGATAATGTTGCCGTGATCCATGACCAAGATCAGGTCGGCGTCCACGATCGTCGACAGGCGGTGCGCGATCACAAAGCTCGTGCGCCCGCGCATGAGCGCGTCCATGGCACGACCGATGGCAAGCTCGGTACGCGTATCCACGCTTGAGGTCGCCTCGTCCAGGATGAGAATCGCCGGGTTATTGAGCAGCACGCGTGCGATGGTCAGCAGCTGACGCTGGCCCTGGCTGATGCTTTCGGCATCGTTGGCCACGCGCGTGTCGTAGCCCTGCGGCATGGTGCGCACAAAGAAGTCGACCTGCGCGGCACGAGCGGCCGCGACAATCTCCTCGCGCGTCGCCTCGGGGCAGCCGTAGGCGATGTTTTCGGCAATCGTGCCATCGAACAGCCAGGCGTCCTGCAGCACCATGCCAAACTGCTGCCGTAGCTCGCCGCGGTCCATGCGGCTCGTATCCACGCCGTCGAGCGTAATACGCCCGCCGTCAATCTCGTAGAAGCGCATGAGCAGGTTGATGAGCGTCGTCTTGCCCGCGCCCGTGGTTCCCACCACGGCAATCTTCTGGCCCTGCTCGGCGGTAAACGACACGTCGCGCATAAGCGGCTTGTCGGGCGAATAACCAAAGCGCACATGCTCAAAGGAGACGCGGCCCTCCACGCGACCCGGCAGCTTGGCGGCCTTGTCCGGCAGCGGATCGGCCTCCATCTCGGGCTCATCGAGCAGGTCGAACACGCGCTCTGCACTCGCCAGCGCGCTCTGCAGCGAGTTGAAGGTAAACGACAACTGCGTCATGGGCTCAGACGCCTCGTAGATAAACTGGAAGAACGCCTGGAACACGCCGACGGTCATGTGACCGGCAACCAGCATGCTGCAGCCCACAAGCGCAATAACGATCTGCGCCAAACGGCCGATAAAGCGCACTGCGGGGCCGACAGCATTGATCATAAAATCGGCCTTGGTGCTCACACGAGCCAGTTCCTTCGAAGCCTCGTGCACCTCAGCGGAGCTCTGACGTTCGCGGTTAAACGCGCGGATCACCAGACGGCCCGAATAGCCTTCCTCGACCGCACTCGTAATCTTGGACACCCACTCCTGGCGCTCGCCCGTCACATCGTGTGTGCGGCGCGAGACGACCTTCGTCACCAGCAGCGACAGTGCCGTAAAGAACAGAAAGACGAGCGTAAGCTGCACGCTGAACACGAACATCACGCTCACAGCACCAACAACCGTGCCGATCGACACGAGCAGCTGCAGCAATCCGCGCTGCATGCTCTCGGACATCTTGTCCAGGTCGTTGGTCGCGCGGCTGACGACCTCGCCGGGACGATGCGCGTCAAAATAGGCGAGCGGCAGACGGTTGAGCTTTTGCGCGATGCGGTTGCGCAGGCGCAGATTGAGGCGTTCGGCCACGCTCGACATCAAAAAGCTCTGGAGCGCATAGAACGAGGCAGCGGCAGTCCAGATCATAAAGTAGACGAAAATGGTCTTGCCGCAGTTCTCCCAGGTGATGCTGAAAGTGGTGTCGTTGGCAAACGCCACCTGAATGTGGCCCCACAGCTCATCGATCACGCGGGCGCTATATGCCGGCGCGGCGGTGTTAAAGATGACATAGAACACAATGCTCGCGAACACGATATAGAAGCGCCAATGGTCGCCGGCGGCCTCGCTCCACAGGCGGCGCACCGTCGCCCAGGTGTCGCGGGGCGTCTCGTCCTCGTCTTCGTCGTCCACGTCGCGCATGCGCTCTGCCTCAGCGCGGGCGCGCTCGTCCTCGGCGCGTTCGTTTTCCTCGTAGAGCGCTTGGCGGCGAGCCTCGCGCTCGGCTGCAGCCTTGGCGGCCTCGTCCAGCTCGGGTGCTACGGCAGCTGTTTCCTCAACCAGCCCTGTGGCAACGGCGTCATCAACGCTGGCCTGCTTCCTGAGCTCCTCGGTCATGCTACTCACCTCCCTTCATTTGCGATTCCGCGATGGCGCGGTACACCTCGCAGGTTTCCATAAGCTCGCCATGCGTGCCCAGGCCCACAACCTCGCCGTCCTTGAGCACGACGATCTGGTCGGCGTGCAAGATCGTCGAGATGCGCTGCGCGATAATGAGCACCGCAGCGTCACGCGTCTCGTTTTGCAACGCATGGCGCAGGGCGGCATCGGTCTTAAAGTCCAGGGCCGAAAAGCTGTCGTCGAAGATATATAGATCGGCATGCTTCATGAGCGCACGGGCGATTGCCAGACGCTGGCGCTGGCCGCCCGAAAAGTTCGTGCCGCCCTGCGCCACCGGAGTGTCGAGCCCCTGCGGCTGATCGAGTACAAAGGTGCTCTGGGCAACCTCAAGCGCGTGAAGCATGTCGGCCTCGGTCGCGCCCTCATTGCCAAAGCGCAGATTGCTTGCCACGGTGCCCGAGAACAGCCATGCCTTTTGCGGCACATAGGCAATGCGCCCGCGAATCTCGCCTTGCGAAAGCTCGCGCAGGTCGACGCCGTCCAGGCGAATGGCGCCCTTGGTGGCGTCGTGGAAGCGCAGCAGGAGCTTGGCCACCGTCGACTTGCCCGAACCCGTCGAGCCGACGATCGCGGTCGTCTGACCGCGGCGACAGGTAAAGTTCAGATCGCACAGCGTGTCCTCGTCGGCGTCGTCGAAACGGAACGACATATGATCGAACACGGCGACCGCGTCGGCACTGTCAACAGGCTCCGCCGCGCACGTATCCAGCGTGCGCTTGCCGTCCACAATGCTCGGCTCAATCTCCAACACCTGTTGCGCGCGGTTGAGGCACGCCGCAGCGCGCGGAAGCGTCAGAATCACCATCTGCGCCATCATCACAAAGAACAGGATCAGGATCGCGTATTCCAGTACGGCCGAGATGCTGCCGATTTGCATGGCATGGGCGCCCACGCGGTTGCCGCCCACCCACAGCACCGCCACCTCGGCGATGTTCATCAAAAAGAAGCTGGAGCTGTCGAGCCCCACAAACAGGTGGTTGACCTTAATGGCGTTGTCCGCGTAATCGCTAAATACCTCGTCCAGGCGCTGCTCCTCGTGGTGCTCCTTATTGAAAGCGCGGATGACGCGAACGCCCACGATGTTCTCGCGCAGCACCACGTTCATACGATCGATAAAGCTCTGAAGGCGCATAAAAATCGGCGCGGCGTTAGCCACCGTAAAGACCGCCGCCACCAGCACGATCGCAACCACCACGCCCAGCAGCGTTCCCATGGCGGGATCGATGAACCAAGCAAATATGATGCCCGCGACGGCCAGGAATGGCACCGGCAGCACCAACTGAATCGTCTGAAGGATTGCCTGCTGAATCACGTTGATGTCGTTGAGTGAGCGTGTGATCATCGATCCGGTACCAAAGCGCTCAAAGTCGCTGGCCGCGAGCTCGAGCGATTTGTCGTACACGGCATTGCGGATATCGCAGGCCACGTTGGCGGCCAGGCGCGCCGAAAGATAGCAGCCCAGCACCGTGCCGCCGCTAGCCATGCTGGTCGCGATAAACATGTATAGGCCGTTACGTAAAATGTAGTCGACATCGCCCGTGGTAATTCCGGTGTTGACCATGTTCGCCAGCATCGTGGGAACCAACAGCGTACCGACGTTATCCACCAGCAGCACCAGTAGCGTCACTGCGACAAGCCCTCGGTAGGGCTTCAAAAACCTCATTAACAGTCGCACGACTCCCCCTCACGTTGATTCTCCGACTGATCTTCGGCTGCCACCTGCCGCTTAAATGCCTCGCACTCCTCACCGAGCACCTGAGAAAATTTACCGATCAAGCGCATAATCTCGCGCTGCTCACATGGCTCGAGGGCATCGAAGGCTCTCTGCTCGGCCCCTTGCGCCGGCATCGCATACCGTTTTGCAAATCGCCTACCCTCTTCGGTCAGGCTCACAACTTTGTTCTTGCGACTGCCTTCGGCAAACTCAAGCGTGGCGAAACCCCGCGCCGTCAAGGCTTTAATGGCCGAGTTTATGGTCTGTTTGCTATAGAACCATTCGCTTGTCAGACGACTTACAGCAATGCTGCCGCCCGCCGTGCTGGTGTCGACGAGCATCCAATAGGCGCAGTCCGAAAGACCACAGGTGCGCGCGAACTCCGAATAGATACGGTCAAGCCCGTTGAGCATCCGGTCGAAATCGACCAGGCTAACTGCATTATTCATCTCTCCCGCCATTCGATAGTCCGAGTTTTGACCAATTTGTTTTTAGATTAGTCCGATTTTTGACTATCGTCAATAAGCTCAATATATATGGTCAGCTCTACATTGCATATCGACAGAAAAGACCGCCGGCGCGGGGGCGGCGCCGGCGGTCACGCGAGAATAGCGATGTATTTGCCCGTTAGGCAGCGACGGCCTCGTAGACCGTAGCGCCCGCAAAGCTGTCGTGCAGGCTCTTGCCGCAGATCCAGGGCAGCTCAACGACCTCGCAGACCGTATTGACCAGCTCGGAGCAGTCAGTAAAGTGGCCCTTATCGTTGAGAGCCTCGCAATCCTGAACACGCCAATAGCCATCGGTGTGCGTGATGTAGTACTCGTGGTTGTCGATCGTCACAAAAGCACGCGTCTTGGAACGCAGCAGCTTCAGAAATCCTTCGAAGTCGGTCTCGACGACATCTCCAGCCTGGAACATGATGTTACCTCCTGGCCCGGCGCCACCATGGCGCGTTGATAAACGTTGGTACTCCTTTAGTAAAACCTTTATCAGGGCTTATGCGCGCATCATTTAGGCAAGTGGTAAAAAACCGCAGGGCAGACGGGATAAAACGTTTAACCATCTCATCAGCTTCTCACATTCTTGCCGCAGTTTTATGCAAGCCGACTTTTCCGATTGGCGGCCATTGCTGCTTGGAGCCCTTCGCGCGATTACGGCTACGGCGCGACGGGTAAGAACGGAGCATCTGCAACGTCATCGCTAGGAGAACCCATGGAGACCATCGAAGCGCTCATCCATCGCCGCAGCTGCCGCAACTACAGCGATCGCCCCGTCGAAGCCGAAAAGCTCGCACGCATTATCGAGGCCGGCCAGTATGCGCCCAGCGGCATGGGACGCCAGCCGGTGACGTTTGTCGCCGTTACCGATCCCGCGACCATCGAGCGTCTCTCGCAGCTCAATGCGCAAGTCATGGGCAGCAACGACGACCCCTTCTACGGTGCCAAAACGGTTGTGGTGGTGCTGGTCGACCGCAGCGTGCCCACGCATCTGGAAGACGGTTCGCTTGCCATGGGCAACCTGCTCAATGCTGCCTATGCGCTGGGCGTTGATTCGTGCTGGATTCATCGCGCCCACGAGGTCTTCGATTCGCCCGAGGGCCTGGAGCTGCTGGCCAGCTGGGGGCTGCCCGCCGACGGAAGCCTGCGCGGCGTCGGCAACTGCATTCTGGGCTATGCCGAAGACGTGCTTCCCGAGGCCAAGCCCCGCCGCGACAACGTGGTGTATGTTCCGCCGTTCTAACGAACGGCGGACCCGTTGACGCTGCGCGAGCCGCATTCACGCCAATCTGACGTTCAATTTCGAGGGCGCGACCAAAAGGTCAGCGCCCTCTCATTTCACGTCACCTTGGCGCAAATGCGGCCCGCTCGCTGTTGGTGCCTGACATCGAGTGAGCCACTGTTGGCATCCGGCACCTGGGCAGCTAATTAACAGGATGATAGAAGGTGTCCACAACGGTTTGTTTTACGTTGTCCTGGTCCAGATAGAACTCGGCAAAGGTGTCGCCCTGCTGCATGGTTCCCTGCAGCGTCACGACATCAAACGAGGTCAGGCCGTGCTCGAGCATCGTGGTCGCCAGGTAGCTAAACTCATCGAGACCCAGGTTGGTCCACGTATAGTCGTCCATGGTTTGGTACAGGCTGATGAGCGCAGCGGGGTTGCTCTTAGCGCTACTGAGAACCTTAGACGCAAACGCCTGGAGGTAACTCACCTGACGCGCGGTTCGGTCGAGCGAGGACGTGAGCACAGAGGTATCGCGCCACTGCACGTACTTCTCGGCCATCTTGCCAAAGAGTGTTGTCTCCTGCCCCTCGACCACCGAAGTACCCGGCACAGTCTGCGTGGGTACCAGCGTCACGCCGCCAATAGAATCATTGATAGGCGCCACGCCCTCAATATTGAGCGTGTAGTAATAGTCGACCGGGATGTTGTCGAGTACGCGTGAAGCGGCCGCCGCCGTCAGCTGCGAGGAATTATCGCCGTCGGTGCCGTAGGCAAACTGCAGGCACAGCTGCTCGGTCACCTGGCCGGCAAATGACCCATTGGAATATGTGTCCACGGCAACCATGCTATCGCGCGGGATAACGATGCCACGCGCCTCACCCGTATCGGTATTGAGCGCCACAACCATCACGGTATCGGACTGTCCCTTCTGGGTGCCATCGTCGTTGTCGCGTCCATCGAAACCAATGAACGCCACCGTGGCCATATGCTTGTTGAGCTCATACTTCTTGCCGTTATAGGTGATGGTGTCGCCTTTGGCCTTAATGACCTTCTGGGTCTTTTCCTCGATCTTCTTTTTGCCCTGGCTCACGCCATGGTTCACGAAGCCCCAGCCGGCAGCGACAATCGCGCCGATCACGAGCAGCACGATCACGAGCCTACGGATACGGCGACGACGTTTAATGCGCTTAATCGACTCCTTGGAACGACGACGGCGCTGCGGTGCCGCTTCATCGAGCGAAGGCCATTCGGTCTCATCAGCAGGCTGCGGCGCATCATCCGCAACCTGCGCCGAAGCATCGACCTGTCCCATGGTTTCGCTCTGCGCCCCATTTTCTGCGTCAGCGCCCGAGACGACATCGGCGCCCTGCTGCATGCCGGTAGGGTCTGCCACATCGGAAACCTGCTGCCGAGACGTGCTCTCCTGGCTGTTCTCTTCAGGGTCGGCCGCATCGATAAAGTGTTTACCGCGTGGGTTCATTGCTACTTGGTTTCCTGATCATTAACTAAAACACCGCTAACGATATAGCGCGAGTTGCTGCGCTGCGATTTATCGAGTACGCAGGTGCTCAGCTGTACAATCTTACTATCTGCATCAAGCGATACGCCTTCGCGCACGTTTTTAAGGAGCGCATCGGGATTGCAAACGGTATTGAAATACTCCTGGCGCACGGCGGGATCGGCAAAGTTAAAGGAGTTGAGGATGTGGCGATTGTCGTACTGGTAGGCCGAAACGATCTTGTACTTCAGAATATGACCGGGTGTGTAGATGTAGAACTCGGTGTTCTCGTTAAAAAAGTCCGCATCCTCAAAATAATGTAAGTTATGGAACATGCGCCTGTTCACATGGCCATAGATCACCGTGACGGGGTCACTAAAATCGCGGGCGTTGGCCATCTGGCTAAAGGCGATGCCGTACGGATCGTACTTGCCATCCTTGTCGTGATTGAGATAGAACAGGTCATCCACCGAGCTCTGCAGCAAGGGCGTATTGATATCGGTGCCCGGGATATAGAGCCAGGCGTAAATGTCGGCATTCTCCTGGATCAGTGGAGCAAAATCGATGGGATTATCCGGCAGCTCGTCGTTCTTAGACTCGACCTTGGTCGCGGGCTTGCCCGTCGCGCTCATCTCCTCGGCGCCCTTTTGATCTAGATGGTGCATGTAAAGCACGTAGCCGCCACAGCCAACTGCAACCAACAACAGCACGGCGATAACACCTTTGAGAATTGCGGCGCGACGCTTTTTGCCCGGGTTGCCCACGTGCTTGCCCAACGGCTGCTCTGCCATGATATTCCTTAATCCCAAATCAGTTAAAAAAGGACCCGCACAAGTACGGGTCCTCAAATCTTACGGTTGAAACCGTATACGTGCTAGTTGTTCTTGCGAAGAGCAACAAAGGCGCAAGCGGCACCAGCGGCGGCAACAACAGCCACGGCGGCAACACCGGTGGTGTCCACGCCGGTAGTCGGAGACTTAGCGCCGTTGTCGGTGGTAGCAGCACCAGTGGCGGTCTTCTCAGCCACGATAGTGTAGATGGAGAGCCCGGTGACCTTAAAGGTAACATTGCCGTTGTTGTCGGCAGTGAGGTTCAGGGTATCCTTGTCGCCGTTGTTGTGCTGGACATAGACGGTAACCTTGGCGCCGGCGTAGGCCTTGCCAAGGGTGAAGGTGACGGTCAGCGGGTTGGACTCAGAAACAGTACCCGCGACGGTCTCGGTGATCTCGAAGGAGGCGACCACGTTGGCGTTGGCGGGGGTGCCCTCGGCGTACTTGGTGGTGGACTCAACCTTGACGTTGGCGTTGTTGACACTCGCGGTCACATTGTTGGCGCCAGTGGTGGTGGTGTTGGCCGGGCTCGGAGCAGCAAAAGCAGCCACGGGCAGAGCCAGGACGAGAGCGAGAACGCTCAGTGCTGCCATGAATCTCTTCTTCATGTTAGGTACTCCTCAACTTGCAGCTTGCAGATTTTCAAGTGCCTAGTAGTATAGCCTTTTTCTGCAAACTGCGACCAAAGAGCTCTGCATGAAACAATGTTGCAGGTTTTTGTTCGCCCATAGCCCCAAACGGCACCTCGCTGTGACGATTTTATGTTCCGGCAGGTCTACGCCGTTTGATTTGAAGCCGAATTCGCCCCGTCATCGCTCGTCTGTGCCGCTCCCTCTGCTTTTTGCCCGCCTTCATCCTTTTGAGCATCGGCAATGGTGGCAGCGACTGCGACCATGCCGCGCTGGGGCGCGACGCCCGTCTGGGCCTGAGCGCCCTCGACAACTTCTATGCCTGCATGCGCAAGTTCGGGCGATTTGAACATCGCGCCAAGACTCGCGCCGCCACCTGCATAGCCAAGCGCTGCGAGCGCAATGACGATTATCGCGGCAACGACCACGATCGGCACATAACGATGCCAACCAGCAGGATTGAGGCCGCTACGGCGGGCAGCACCGCGGCTAATGTAGCCAAGCGTGCCGTCGTGCTTGAGCTTTGAGCCCACCACGCGTCTTCGTCCCCACAACGAGGACTCGGCCTGCATGGCCAAGCGAGCGCTTGCCGAAGGATAGCCATATTTTGTGCGCTTGAACGAGCCGTCGAACCCCGAGGCGCTTTTGCCCCACGTCCGCGAAGTCGTACGTCGGCTGACCGGCGCCGCACTTCGTTTTGTTCGGTTCGTTTTTGAAGTTTCCGCCATACTCCCCCGCACGCCTTAACACAATCGAAACAATACTGCTTTGGACTGTATCACACGCGCCACTCGTGGTCACGGCGCCTCGCTCAGCGGTCGTTGTCCTTCAGCAGGCGCCATAAAGTCGTGCGGCTTATACCGAGCACCTCTGCCGCACGTGTCCTGTTGCCGTGAAGGTGTTGCAGGACCAGCCGCGCAATATCGTGCTCGGTATCGGCCAGGGGACGCAAGATATACAAATCGCTTTCGAGCGTCGGGGCGCCAAAGGTCGCGGTCTTGATAACGTCCTCCTGGGCAAGCACCTCTTTCGCCACGGCATGCTCCGCCGCACCCGCCCCTACTAATATATAGAGTCGTTCCGAGACTTCGCGCAGCTGCAGGTAATTGCGGGGCCAACGGTACGCATCGAGCGTCTCTGCCGCAGCGGCGGACAGCCATGGGGCATCCGTTTCAAACATATCTGCCAGATACTTCAAATAGCCCGTAATTTTATGCGACACGCCGCCCTGCTCGGCAAGCGCCGGCGCCACACTCACGGCGCAGGCCAGACGTTCGGTCACAAAGGCAGCCTGGTCGCTTTCGCCGCCGCCCGGCATATCGTTTGCCGTCAACACCACATGGCAACGAGTTGCGAGCGCCGTGTCGACCATTGCGGACACGAGCTCGCGCAGGCGCTGGGGCCCAACGGCATGCCAGCCGCCCATGCAAAGTGTCAGCCCCGTTTGGAATAGCGGCGATTCGGAACTTTTGAGCAGATGGCGCCAGCCGCGATCCGTTAGCTCATCGAGTGCAACGGACACAAAGGGCTGATCGGCATAGGGTCCATCCAGGTACAGGCGTTTTGCAATCTGATCCTGCCCCGCGCCCAGTTCACCCTCGAGCATAAGGGGCACCCCGCGTGCGTAACTCTCCCGTACGGGGGCAGCGACCGCCGCCGCGTCTTCGACGATACCGTACGTGCTCGACTCGTAGCGAGCCTCGACTTCGTCGGCATTGAGCCACTCGATGCCCGCATGCGCTGCGGCGGCGCGCACCTCATGCGCCACGACCACCCAAAGCGCTCCGCGCTCCTCGGCCGTCGGTCGCACCGTCAAGCTCAACCGCACGCCCTCGCGTCCCATCACCAGGCGCGCTCCATCGCCCACGCGAGCGAGACGCTCGGAAACAAAAGCGGCGATATCCTGCTCGAGCGCAGCGTCACTCATGGTCGAGATCACGATGCCACCGCGCTCGTCGATTGCCAGCACCGATACTCCGGCTGCGGACAACGCCTCAATCAGAATCTGCAGCTTGGCATCGCTGTCCATGGTTCGCCCCGTCTCCAGCCACAACCCTTATCTGTGGCTTGGCATCTCAAGTGTTTCAAAATTGAACGATAATGTTCACCAAACACTATAGGGCCTGCGATGCCTTCTTGCGAATATATGAATTGCCCCGCATCGCCATCCTGGCGGGGCGATAAGAGCTCTTCGGGACCTATCAACCTGCGGACAAGCCATACCCGCAAGAGCTCCTATCGCTCCACCGTGGACATGTGCTCGCCAGCACGCAGCGCGCAAATAAGCTACTTCTCTACCAGATTCCCAGCACGTGCTGCATTCCCAAACTCATGCACGCAATGCCAATCCAGCAGCAAAAGCCCAGGGCGATGGGCTTGCCGCCCTTTTTGACCAGCTCGACGATATCGGTATTAAAACCAATAGCCGCCATGGCCATCACGATAAAGAACTTCGACAGCTCCTTGACGGGCGCCGTAATGGATGCAGGAAGCTGAAGCACCGTGGTGATTACGCTCGCCAGCACAAAGAACAGCACGAACATGGGAAACGCGCGTTTAAGCGAGAACGTGCTTTTGGCGTCGCCGCCGGCCTTGCGCGCCAGATGCATCTGCCAGCATGCGAGAACCAACGTAATGGGAATAATGGCCAGCGTCCTGGTGAGCTTGACCACCGTGGCGCTTTCGAGCACATTGGCGCCGGGATGCATACTGTCCCAGGCGCTCGCCGCAGCCGTTACCGACGAGGTGTCGTTGATGGCGGTGCCGGCAAACAGGCCAAAGCCCTCGTTGGTCAGCCCGAGCATGCCGCCGAGCGTCGGAAACACAAGCGCCGCGATAACGTTAAACAGGAAGATGACCGAAATAGCCTGGGCAATCTCGCGATCGTCGGCATCGATGACGGGCGCGGTCGCGGCGATGGCAGAACCGCCGCAAATCGACGAACCCACACCCACAAGCGTCGCGATCTTGCCCGGTACGTTCATAACGCGGCAGAGCACGAAGGCGATGACAAGCGAGGTCGAGATCGTCGCCACGATAATCGGCAACGACTGAGCGCCTTTGGACAGAATCTGCGAGAGGTTCATGCCAAAGCCAAGCAGGATTACCGCGTACTGCAAGACTTTTTTAGACGTATAGGTGACACCGGCGGCGAGCTGTTCACGACGATTCTTGGGAAAGACGAGCGCCAGAACCATGCCAAAGAGGATGGCAAACACCGGCCCGCCAACCACCTCAACCTGTTTGCCGAGCAACGTCGCGGGGATGGCGATGATCAGGCAGAACAAGACACCCTTCCAGCGCTCGCGTACGATATTCGCCAATTGCATATGGGATTCCTTCTTTCTATTTCACGTTTGCGACGGCTTATGATACGGCAACATTGAGCACAGCCCTACGCAAACACAGATTAAGATGCCACAGTAGTTCTTGGGCAACAGCCGAATTACCCACCGCGGAGAGCTGATTCGCGGCATAATTAACAGCTGATATATGAGTGTGATAGAACGGTTGTGAGGCACTATGGAAGAATCGATGCACGTCGGCGAGCAGGAAACGAGCCTACAGGACCAGTCCTACCACACCATTCGACGCAAAATCGTCTATCTGGACTACAAGCCGGGCGAAAAGCTGGGCGTCAAGCAGCTTTGCGACGACCTGGATATGGGGCGCACCCCTGTGCGCGAGGCGCTGGTGCGCCTGGCGCAAGAGGGCCTGGTGCGCACCGTGCCCCAAAGCGGCACCTACGTCTCACCCATCAACCTCACCCTTGCCGAAAGCGCCTGCTACATTCGCGAACACCTGGAAAAGCAGGTGATTGTGGAGTGCTGCGCCCGTGCCACCTCGGCAGGTATCGAGCAGCTCGATCGAGCCATCGCGCTGCAGGAAAAGACCATGGCCGAGGAGGATCGCATCGGCTTCTTTTTAAGCGACAACCTCATGCACCGCATGATCTTTAGCATCGCGTGCCGCAGCACCGTGTGGTCGTGGCTCGAAGAGACCAATGCCGACCTGGAGCGCTTCCGCTGGCTGCGCGCCGCCACGCAGACGCTCGACAATCAGGAGATTGTTAACGAGCACAAGCAAATCCGCCGCGCCATCGCCGGCCGCGACCCCATCGAGGCGAGCTTTTTGGTCAGCAAGCACCTGCATATGATGTTCCGCAACCAGACCGAGGTCCTGGACCAATATCCCAAGTACTTCGAGACCAGCAAGCTCCGCTAACCTGCCAAAAAGGGACAGGTTTATTTTGGCAGGTTTTATTTGGCCAAACGCAACAAGGCCCGGCTCCACCGCAACGGAGCCGGGCCTTGTTCGCTAGAACGGCGGAACCAGCTATTCCACGGTCACGCTCTTAGCGAGGTTTCGGGGCTGATCGACGTCGCAGCCGCGCAGGATGGCGACCTCGCGAGCGAGCAGCTGCAGCGGGACGCTCGCCGTGATGGGGCTGAACACGTCGCGGACGGCCGGCACGCGAATGATGCAATCGGCAATCTTGTTGATCTCCTCATCGCCCTCGGTGGCAACGACGATGACCTTGGCACCGCGCGCTTTGCACTCCATAAGGTTCGACACGGTCTTGTCGTAGGTGGCGCTCTTGGTGGCCACGGCGATGACGGGGAAGCCCGGATCGATCAGCGCGATGGGGCCGTGCTTCATCTCGCCGGCAGCATACGCCTCGGCGTGCAGGTAGCTGACCTCCTTGAGCTTGAGCGCGCCCTCGTAGGAAATAGCGGCACCCATGCCACGGCCCACGAACAGCGCCGACTGCGCGTCCTTGCACAGCAGGGCGGCCTCGTGCACAGCCTCGGTCTGCGTGTCCAAAATCCACTGGATCTGCTCGGCCGTATCGGAAAGCTCGCGGAACATCATGCGCGTCTGCTTGGTGGTCAGACGGTACTTGACCTGCGCCAGCAGCAGAGCAAGCAGCGTCAGGCTCACAACCTGGCCGATGAAGCTCTTGGTCGAGGCGACCGCGATCTCCTTGTTGGCCTTGGTATAGATGACGCCGTCGCTCTCGCGCGCCACGGGGCTGCCCACTACGTTGGTGATGCCAAAGACCTTGGCGCCCTTGATGCGCGCATCTCGAATGGCGGCGAGGGTATCGGCCGTCTCGCCCGACTGGGACACGGCAACGACGAGCGTCGTCGGCGTGATGATGGGGTTGCGATAGCGGAACTCGCTGGCAGCCTCAACCTCGGTGGGAATGCGAGCCCAGCCCTCAATAAGGTTCTTTGCGATGAGGCCGGCATGATAGCTGGTGCCGCAGGCGATCACGTAGACACGGTCGATGTCGTTGAGCTCCTCGAGGGACAGGCCCAACTCATCGATGTCGAGCTCGCCGGCGGGGGTCATACGGCCAACCAGCGTGTCGCGCACGACGCGCGGCTGCTCGTGGATCTCCTTGAGCATAAAGTCGGGATAGCCGCCCTTTTCGGCCATGTCCAGATCCCAATCGATATGGGTGACCTTGGGCTCGATGGCATTGCCGGCCTCGTCGGTGTACTCGACGCCCGCAGGCGTAAGCTTGGCAAACTGACCGTCCTCGAGCACCACGACATCGCGGGTGGCGTCGATGAGCGCGATGACGTCGGAGGCAACGTAGGAGCCGGTCTCGCCCACGCCGACCACAATCGGGGAGTCCTTGCGGGCAACGGCGATTACGCCAGGCTCGTCGGCGCACACGGCGGCCAGGCCGTAGGCGCCCACCACGCGGGTGCAGGCCTCGCGCACAGAGGCCATCAGGTCGTGCGTCTCGGCATAGGCTTCTTCGATCAGATGAGCGAAGACCTCCGTATCGGTCTCGCTCTTAAAGTGATGGCCGCGGCCCTCCAGCTCCTCGCGCAGTTCGGCGAAGTTCTCGATAATGCCGTTGTGGACGATGGCGATGCGACCATCGCAGCTGGTGTGGGGATGAGCGTTAACGACGGAAGGCTTGCCGTGGGTGGCCCAACGGGTGTGGCCGATACCGCAGGTAGCGTCGCTGTCGATATTGGAAAGCTCGCTCTCCAAGCCCGCGACCTTACCCACGCGGCGGATGACATCGAGGTGCGCCGCGGCGCCCTCGCCCACCTCGAGCGCGACGCCCGAGGAGTCATAGCCGCGATACTCCATACGCTTGAGGCCCGTGACCAGGATGTTCTTTGCAATATCAGAGCCGGTGTAGCCGACAATTCCGCACATAGGATAAATCCCTTCGTTCGCGTGACTGCAAGACGTCCACGCACAGGGGGCGCTGAGACGTATAACGTTCGAGTATTGTACTCACGCAAACGCAAGCTGATATACCAGAAGTGGTATCTCAACTTGGATACCACTCGATACACACATGCCCAAACCACCACGATGGGGACAGGCACCTTCGTAGTGGTTTGGTCTGGCAGCATCGTTTTCCCAGATAAAACCTGCCAAAATAAACCTGTCCCTAATTGGCGGGTTTTGACACCCTAGGGACGGGCGATGCTACAATCTGGCTTGTACTTGAAACGCATCAAAGGGGCCGCTATGGCAAAGGTTAAAATCAGCGACGTCGCGCGCGAAGCCGGGGTTTCGTTGGGCACGGTTTCCAACGCGCTCAACCATCCCGAAAAGTTGCGCCCCGAGACCCTCAAGCTCATCAACGAGACCATCAGTCGCCTTGGCTACCTGCCCAACCAAAGCGCCCGTCAGCTCGCGGGCGGCGCCACCAAGTCCTTTGGCCTAGTGCTCCCCCGTCTCGACCACGGCTTTTCGCTCCAAATCGCCAGCGGCGCCCACAACGAGGCCCGCAAGCACGGCTACGACCTGCTCATCGCCAACGCCGATAACGACGATATTCTCGAGGACCATTACCTGCGCTACTTTATGGGCACCCAGATGTCCGGCGTCATGGTTCAGCCCATGGCATCCCCCGACTGGCACCCCGCCATGACCAAGATGCCCGTGCCGATCGTCCATCTGGACATCCATTGCTCCGAGCCCGGCTACTACGTAGCGGCCGACAACGAGGCCCAGGGTCGCATCATTGCCGAACTTGCTATCGCCCGCGGCGCGCACCATATTGTCGTCGTCGGCCGAGCAGCATTTATGCAACTCACCCTGCGCGTCCTTGGCATTCATAAGGCGCTCGCCCTGCACCCCGATATCAAGATCGAAGTCATCGACGCCGGCGAATGGAATACCGCCGCCGACGGCTACGGCATCGGTGCCCAAATCGCCGAGCGCCCCGCGGACGAACGTCCCGATTTTGTCGTCGGCCTGACCGACGTGCTGGCCTCGGGCGTCATCTCGGCACTGGTCGACAAGAGCATCTCTGTCCCCGGGCAAGTACGCGTAGCAGGCTGCGATGGCAACCCACTCGCTTGGAGCGGATCGGTCCCGCTCACTACGGTAGCGCCCCCGGGCTACGAGATTGGCCGCAAGGGCGTTCAATTGCTCATGGAGCAAATCGAGAACAAGGTCCCGACAAAGACCAAGCATATCCACGTCGGCTCTGCAGCGCGCACCGTCACCGCAGCCACCACCGCGGAGGACATCAACCGCCAAGAACTCGTGCGGCCGTTCCTGCTGGAACGCGCCAGCACCCAGGCAAGCAGCCAGACCGACGCCACGGCCATCAACCTCGGCGCGTATCTATAGCACGCCCGCAAGTATGCTAAGTCGCCGCTCAAGCAAAAGAGGCCCGACCATTGCCGGACCCCTTTTGTTTAAGCGCAAACGTAAGCAATTGCTCGTTTCAACGCCGCAATTGTCTAGCGCACAGTCTTGATTGCCGCCGCCAGGTCGAACAACGTATCGAGCACGGCCTCGCAGCCATCCACCACGTCCTGCGGCAGCGGCACAATATCGGGGACGGCAAAGACGTGGCAGCCGGCCGTGATGCCCGAGACGCAACCATTGCGCGAATCCTCGACCACGGCGCACTCCTCGGGGGCAAAGCCCGCACGCTCGCAGGCGAGCAGATACATCTCGGGGTCGGGCTTGCCGTGCACGACGTCCTCGCCACACGTTACCGTTTCAAACTTGTCAAAGAGGCCAACCATCTTAAGGTTGCGTTCGGCCGTGACATAGCGCGATGACGTCGCTAGACCCACGTGATAGCCCGCAGCCAGCAGCTCGTCTAGGCACTCGGCGGCGCCGGCCTTAAGTTCCAGTTCGGTCTTGACCATCTCGTCGCGAATCTCCTTGTGGCGACGATAGATCGCCTCGGTGGTTTCATGGCTGCCGTAATGCTTATCAAGGATGTCCATAACATCGGGCAGCGTGCGGCCGATAAACTGATGGATCAGCGCTTCATCAATCGCGAGCCCCAGCTCAGCGGCGCCTGCCTTCCAGGCCTTAATCCCCAAACGCTCGGTATCGACCAGCGTTCCATCCATGTCAAAAATAACAGCCTTGATCATATCGGTCCCCCATCGACTCTCGCTGTCGCGTTGCTGCAACTCTACCGCATTTGGCAACTTGTATATAACGTATATGCCATATTGCACTTTCGTTACACAGATAGAAGTCTTATGGCAAGTAACGCATTAGGATTATAGTTTTCGATCGAGTACTCAACGATAAGGATCGTTTCATGATTTTAGACACCACGGCACCCGCAGAGGAGCTTCAAGACAAGCTATCGGCGCTCGAACAGCTGCTTTTGGCATACGGGCGCGTGGCTATCGGGTTTTCCGGCGGCGTTGACAGCAGCTTTTTGGCCGCCGTATGCGCCCGCATCATGCCTACCGATACCCTCCTCGTCCATCTCACCACGCCGCTCATCGGCACGCCCGAACAGGCTTCGTTTGAGCGGTCCGTTGATGGACAAGCCAATGAAGGAGCGCATTTTAAGCTCCCCGTGCTCAATCTTTCGGTCGATCAGCTGCAGCTCCCCCAGGTAGCCTGTAACGATGCCAATCGCTGCTACCACTGCAAGCACGCTGGCTTTACCGCCATCGTCAACCACGCCAAGTCGCTCGGCTTTCCCACCGTCATCGATGGCAGCAATGCAAGCGATCGCGGTGACTACCGCCCTGGCATGCGCGCGGCAGAAGAGCTCGGCGTACGCTCCCCTCTTATGGAGGTCGGCTTTACCAAGGACGAAGAGCGCGAGCTGCTGCGCGCGTGGGGCTATTCTGTTTGGAACTTGCCGGCAGGCGCCTGCCTTGCCACACGCGTCCCCACGGGCGAGGAACTTACGCGCGAAAAGGTCGACCTGATTCGCGCCTGCGAGGATTACCTGCACGATCTTGACCTGGTACAGGTACGCGCGCGCTTGATCGGTGGCTGCATGCATATCGAGGCCGCGCCCGCAGATGTCGCAAAGATTGCCGCCCTCGGCGGTGCCGCTGTCGACGACAAGGGCAAGACCCCGCTGCCCGCCGCCATCGAATCCGCGCTACGAGAGCTGGGCTGCGCCCACATCTCCCCCGAGGTCACCCCCTACATCCACGGCAACATGAATCTTTAGGTTACGCCGTTTTACAAACGGCGTACCTGCTCGGCGCTGCGCGGGCTCCGGGCACGGCAATCTGACGTTCAACTTCACGGGCGCGACCAAAAGGTCAGCGTCCGCTTGTTTCACGTCACCTTACCGCACCCGGAGCCTGCTCGCTCGCATATGCTCAACCTGCACTGCGTTAACTGACCTACCAAAAAGGGACAGGTTTATTTTGGCAGGTTTTATCTGGGGAAATATCGCGAGGCAGTCGCCCCTCTAGCACCCATCAAACTTCGAGAGACGATAGAGGGGCAATTCGGCTGCATCTACTTCTTCCGATAGCGGCGGTTGCGGCTCGTCGACGAACTCATTGCTTCGATGAGCCCTTTATCCGCCATTTTTGGCAGATGGTAGCTGACGGACGAATTTTGGCATTCCGTCTCTCTAAAACAATAGATTTATCTCTCTAACTTTAGAGAGATAAGTGCCTTGTTTTAGAGAGACATTTAGAGAGATGTATCGAATTCGCTGCTAGATTGCCTAATGCTATCTCTCTAACCAACCTTCCCTTTAGAGAGACATTTAGAGAGACGAGTGCGACCTCTCTAATCATGGGCTCCACTCTTTAAGGCGCACACTTCCTAACCGTGCCCTAAGTTGCGGTGAAATAGTCCCCGATTAACCTGCCAAAAAGGGACAGGTTTATTTTGGCAGGTTTTATCTGGGGAAACGCAAACAGGGCCGCGACACCTATATGGCGTCGCGGCCCTTTTCCTTGGAGAAGGATCGACTGATTGAACGGGATGACCGTTCTAGTCTTCGAGCCCGCTATTGATGAGCTCCGCAATCTCAACGGGATCGGTGCTCGCACGTACTTTGTCACGGAAGCCTGCGTCCATCAGCATCACGGCAGCCTTGGAGAGCAGACGCAGGTGCGTGGTTCCTGCTTCGCCCGCGGGAACATACAGCGCGAGCGCCACATCGACGGGTACGCCATCAAAGCTCGGCCACTCAACAGGCTCGGACAGCTTGAGCACGGCCACGCCCGGCGTATGGATCGCATCGCTCTTGGCATGCGGAACGGCAAAACCGGCGACAAGCCCGGTCTCGGCCTCGTTCTCGCGAGCAATAAAGGCAGCCTCTACGGCAGATGCGTCATCGGCAAAGCCGAGCTCGATTGCCTGCTCGGACAAATAATGCAGGGCGTCCTCGCGCGAGGCGGCGGTATACCCTATCGTCACTTGGTTGGCAGATACGAATCCCATGAAAACCTTCCTTACAACACGGACCTGACCGCGGCTTCGATGCCGTCGGCGTCCAAACCGTACTTGTGCAGCAGATCAACCGCAGGACCGGATTCACCGTACACATCGCGCACGCCGACGCGACGCATCGGCACTGGATGCTGCTCCGCTAGCACCGAGGCAACGGCCTCGCCAAGACCGCCGATAATCGAATGCTCCTCGGCGGTGACCACGCGACCGGTCTTCTTGGCGCTGGCTACAACCAGGCGTTCGTCGAGCGGCTTGATCGTATGCATATTGATGACCTCGGCTTCGATACCATCGGCAGAGAGCGCCTCGGCAGCCTCAAGCGCCTCGGCGACCATAAGGCCACAAGCGATGATGGTCACATCGGACCCCTCGCGCACGACCACGCCGCGACCAATCTTGAACTCATAGTCCTCGTGATCGTTAATGACCGGTGTTGCCAGGCGGCCGAAGCGCATGTAAACCGGGCCCTCAAACTCATAGGCGGCGCGCACACAGGCACGAGCCTCGACGTCGTCGGCGGGAACGACCGCCGTCATGCCCGGAATCGTGCGCATGAGTGCGATATCCTCGCAGCACTGGTGCGTGGCGCCGTCCTCGCCCACCGAAATGCCGGCATGGGTAGCGCCAATCTTGACGTTGAGGTGCGGGTAGCCAATGGAATTGCGGACCTGCTCGTAGGCGCGACCGGCGGCAAACATCGCAAAGGTGCTCGCAAAAGCAACGCGGCCCGTGGTCGCAATGCCGGCGGCGAGCCCCATCAAGTTACTCTCGGCAATGCCGGCGTCGTAGAAGCGCTCAGGGTGCGCAGCCTTAAACTTACCCGTCTGCGTAGCGGCAGCCAGGTCGGCATCGAGCACTACAAAGTCATCGTGCTCATTGCCCAGCTCGACGAGCGCCTCGCCGTAGCTTACGCGCGTGGCGACTTTTTTGACCTCTGCCATTAGAGCTCCTCTCCTGCTGCCGCGAGCCCGGCCATGGCCTGCTCAAACTGCTCGTCATTGGGCGCCTTGCCATGCCAGCCAACCTGGTTCTCCATAAAGGAGACGCCTTTGCCCTTCACCGTCTCGGCGATGATAGCGACGGGCGCGCCGGTCACCTCACGAGCCCCAGCGAAAGCCGCCTCAATCTGCGCCATGTCGTTGCCATCGGCTAGCTCTATCACATGCCACTTAAAGGCGCGGAACTTGTCAGCGAGCGGCATGGCCGAGTTAACTTCATCGATCGTGCCGTCAATCTGCAAGCCGTTGTGGTCGACGACGGCAACAAGATTGTCGAGCGCATGGTTGCCGGCAAACATGGCCGCCTCCCACACCTGGCCCTCCTCGCACTCACCGTCGCCCAGCAACGTGTAGACACGGTAGCCGTCGCCCCAGTGCTTAGCGGCAAGCGCCATTCCAACTGCAGCAGAGATGCCCTGACCGAGCGATCCGGTGGACATATCGATGCCCGGGGTGTCGTTCATGTTGGGATGGCCCTGCAGTCGGCTGCCAATATGGCGGAGCGTCTCGAGCTCTTCGACGGGAAAATAGCCGCGATTTGCCAACACCGAATACAGGCCCGGCGCCGCGTGACCCTTGGAGAGCACAAAGCGATCGCGATCGGCCTTGTGAGGGTCGGCAGGATCGATATTCATTTCCTCAAAGTACAGATACGTCTTGATGTCGGCAGCACCGAGCGATCCACCCGGATGTCCCGACTTGGCCGCGTGAACCGCAGTCACGACACCCTTCCTGACCTCATTGGCGACCTTCGCCAGCTCCTGGTTGGTCATACGAATTCCTCTCTTGAGAACAACCCCGGCACCGGATGACGCGATGCCGGGGCAATCCACTCGTTAAGCCTGAGCGACGACCTTCTGCCAGTCAGCCTCGAACGAGGCAAGGCCCTGGTCGGTCAGCGGGTGATGCAGGCATTTCTTAAGAGCAGCCATGGGGACGGTCGCAATATCAGCGCCGAGCAGCGCCGCCTGGGTCACGTGGTTAGGCGTGCGGACGGATGCGGTAATAATCTCGACGGTGTCATCGACGTTTTTGCCAGTCCAGTCATAGTTCTTGATGCAGGTCACAACGTTGTCGAGCTGCGAGATACCGTCCTCGGCGATGTCGTCAAAGCGGCCGACAAACGGGCTGATGTAGCGGGCACCGGCGTTGGCGGCCATCAAGGCCTGGGTCGGCGAGAAAACAAGCGTCATGTTGCCGCGCACGCCTGCGGCGGCCAGGGCGCGGCAGGCGGCGAGGCCGGCCTCGCAGACGGGGAGCTTGACCACAATGTTGGGGGCGAGGGCGGCAAGGCGCTTGCCCTCCTCGATCATACCCTCGGCAGTGGTCGCGGTAGACTCGGCGGACACGGGCAGGCCCTCGCAGAGCTCGGCAATCTTGAGCATATGCGGCTCAAAGTCGGCAAGCTTGCCGCCGGTCTTGGCGTACAGGGACGGGTTGGTGGTAACACCGGCCAGGCAGCCCCAGCTCTTGGCCTCGGCAATCTCGTCCAGATTGGCGGTATCGATAAAGAACTTCATGGTGCAAACTCCTTCAAATGAATTGCTAGTAATCCTAAGGACAGTGGCCCGATCGTCGGTCAATCCAACGTCAGCGAGCGGGCAGCTGCCGTGGCAAGGTGGCGCGAAAGAGGAGCGAAGCGTACTTTGGTACGCGAGCGACGGCTTGAGCGCCAGATTGCCCGGCAGATGCCCGTACAGCGTCGACCGGTCCGGCGTTTGTCAAAACGCCGGACCTACTTAGTCCTCGAGAGCCTTCTCGATGCGGCTCGTGACGCCCTTGAGGTTAAGGCCGACGACGTACTGTTTGATCGGGCGCTTGATGTGCTCGATCACAAAGCGCTTGCCGTCGATGTCCTGGGCAGCGAGGTTGCGATAGAGCTTCTCGACCTGCTCCTTGACCTCAGGATCGTTAAAGGCGTAGTGGCCGGAGACATCCAGAATCTTCAGGCTGAGCTCGTCGTCGGCCAGAATGTCGTCAACCTGCAGGTTAACGTCGTCGCCGGTCATCCACTTGCGCCAACGCTCGGTCTTGATAGCCTTGACCAGCAGCGTGTGATACAGGTCGGAGGGATCGTCGCACAGGCCGTTGTCGACCAGAATCTGCTCGGTAGCGCAGAGCTTGAGGTAGGCGCGGGTCTCCTCGGTGCCGTACTGAGGGGCGACATTTGAGGCCGTCACGTGAGCCGGGATGTGCTCGAGCAGCGTTGCGTCATCCAGATAGTCGGCGTTGTGCTCCTTCAGGCCCACGCCGTAGCGCTTTGCCATGTCGGCGAGCTCGCGGGCGTTCTTAAAGTTGTAATGGCCGACCTGCTCGGTCCAACGGGTGAGCGTACCGGTCTGACCGACGATAAAGGTGGGCATGGGGCAGCCGCGCTTCTCGAGCTCGGGCTGCAGCTGAGAAATGAATTCCTCGTACTTATCGGTAGAGGTCAAGCCGCCATTGGTCTCCTCGGTACCGACCTCATAGGCGACCTCGGGCAGGTTATGCTCGCGACGGTACTGCTCAAGGTAGTCGATAAGATCAATCGTGCGGCGAAGCACCACGTCGAGCGGAATAACCTTGCCGATCTGATAGGGGTCCTTGGTGGGGTCGACCATCAGCAGGTCAAAGCCCGCCTCCATGTCGGCGACGAAGGACTTGCGGGCGAGCTCCATGGCCTCGTCCTCGGGCAGGTGGGCGTTACGCTCCTCGTCGCGCTGCCACGGACCGCCGTGATCGCGGCACAGGTAGTACGGACCGGTGTAACCCACCTCGTCGGCGACCTTCTTGATGTCGGCGGCAAAGCGCGTCTGATCCCAACCGTTGACGTAGCCGGCGCCCATCTCGTCCATATCGACCTGGTTGCGGCTGGCGATAAACATGGGCGGGAAATCCTCGTCCTTGGCAAGCTCGAACACGGCCTGAATCAGGTTGGGGCTCATGGGGCCAATGCCGACCATGGTTGCGTGATCGCCGCTATCCTGCAGCTTGAGCATGCCCTGAACGGCCTGGCGGATGGTGAGGTTGGACATTTTGTTCTCCTTCTCCAGAGGATTTTTGACAAAAGTTCCCTGGGACCCAGATGCGGGCCCTATCAGTACGGATGGATTTTGTTGTGTAGGGGCGGTTGTGCGGAGTCAAATCCATCCCTCCGCACAACCGGAATCCTTAAATGTTTACTTGGCCTGCTTATCGAGCGTGGGCTTCATGGCAATCAGGATTGCAGCGGCGACCACGGAGCCGATCACGATGTCCAGGCAGAACAGCGCGACGTTGTTGGTGGCCAGGGCGACGATAAAGCCACCGTGTGGGACGTAGCAGTCGATGCCCTGGAAGGCGGCAAGCGCCGCACCCACGGCAGAGCCGATGCAAATGCCGGGAAGGGTGTGACCGAGGTCCTTGACCGCGAAGGGGATAGCGCCCTCGGTAATACCGATGCAGCCCATGAACAGTGCGGAGATACCCATCTGGCGATCGGCGTCATCGAACTTATTCTTGGCGATGAGCGCAGCGAGGCCACAGGCGATCGGGGGAATGGCGACGGCGACGCGGAACATGCCGTTGGGGCCATAGATGCCGGAGGCCATGATGGCCATGGTAAAGGTCGAAGCGGTCTTGTTGATGGGGCCGCCCATATCGAAGGCGGTCATAACACCAATGACCAGGCCCAGGACGACGGCGGAGCCACCCTGCAGGCTACCGAGCACGCTGGTGAGCCAATCCATCACAAAGCCAAGCGGCGTGGCCAGGATGTAGATGTAGGCCATGCCCAGGACGAGCGAGGTCAGAATCGGGATGATCAGGATCGGCATGATGGTCTGGATGGTGTTGTTGACCTTCCAGGTCTTCATCCAGCGGACAAAGTAACCGCAGATGACAGCCATGATCATGGCGCCCAAGAAGCCGGTCGAAACGCTGTTGCCGCTCGGGGTGACGACGGCGTTGTTGACCAAGTAGCCCAGGACAAAACCGGGGGCGAGCGCGGGCTTGCCGGCCATCGAGTAGGCGATGTATGCCGCAAGCACCGGGATCATCATGGAGATGCCGGCCATGCCGATGGTGTTAAGACTCACCATCAGCGGGTTCGTAACCTCCATGCCGTTGGCGCCGGCGGTACCGGATGCCAGCGAGAAGGCGAGAAACACGCCGCCGATAACGACGATGGGGATAAAATAGGAAACGCCGGTATTGAATGCATTGAGCAGCGTCTTACCAGGATCGGCAAAGATGGACTGCTTGGACGCCGGTGTCGGGGCCTGCGGGGCAGCGGAGACGGCCTTCTTCTCTGCCTTGGCCTCGGCCTTGGGCGCGTCAACGGCGCCGCCCGTCGCCTTGATGATTTCAACGGCCTGGTCGATAATCTTTACCGGATCGGCGATCACATCCGAGGTACCGACCTTCAGGAACTTGCCCTCGGCCATCTTCTGCTCAAAACGGTCCTCGTTCTCGACACCCACGTCGACGGACTCGAGCACCAGGTCGGCGGAATCCACGTCTTCCTGCGTCAGCTCGTTCTCGATACCCAGACCACCCTGAGCCTCGACTTTGCACTCGATGCCACGGGCGGCGCATTCATCCTGAATCGCCTTCTGGGCCATATACGTGTGGGCGATACCCACGGTACAGGCGGCAACGCCTACGATCTTCATTGCTTCCCTCTTTTCATAGAGTTGCGTGCGCAAGACACCGTTTGCGGAGGCCTCCGGAGCATCCCCTGCCGTTTGGACTTGCTGTCTTTTCGACAAGACCAATATAGGTGCTCGTTTTTCTTAATGCCAGCTTATTTCGGTAAACGCGCAGGTCAGAGCGTTGGTTATGCGATTTAGTTATGCGTTTAACCAAAAATGAATCCTGCGATTTTACCCTCGATTTCAAAAGTCAAGAAGTATTTGATTTTCTCGGTAGACGGCAGATGCGCATGCCGGTCACAAATTTCGACCCCACCCGTATACCTCATTTGTTGCATACTCATATGAAAGGAAAGGGTCGCTCACCGAAGCGTATCCCTCACCAAGACTCAAAGTCATCATGTTGGAAAATGCTCATCTGTCGGAAGGAGTCGCTGTGGCAAAACAGCGCGTTACGATCGCAGACGTCGCTCGAGAGGCGGAAACCTCGACGGCAAGCGTCTCGTATTACCTCAACGACAAACGAGAAAAACTTAGCGAAAAGACGCAGAACAAAATCGCGCGCGTCATTAAGGAACTCGGATACGTTCCCAATGCCCAGGCGCAAACGCTCACCGGCAAACAAACCCACGTCATCGCCATCATCATTTTGGATAACACCAACAAATGGGCGGGGCTCGTTCTCAATGGCATGGAGCAGGTCATGCTCCCCGCGGGCTATCAGACGGTCGTTTGCACGAGCAACTTTAACCCCGAGACCGAGCTCATGTACGTCGACAAGATGCTCTCGCTGGGCGTCGATGGCTTTATCATCCAACCCACGGCAAATTTCAAAGCCGTGCACGACCGCATTAGACGCGCCGGCAAGCCGGTCGTCTTTTTCGATGCGGCCATCTATAGCCCAGGTACCAGCTGGATCAAAACCAACCTTTACGACGGCGTGTACAACGCCACACAGGCACTCCTCGACGCCGGCTACGAAGATTTCTTTTCCATTGCCGCCAACATGACCGAGATGCGCACCCGCATGGAGCGTTTTCAGGGGTATGCCGAGGCACTGGCAGCGAATGGGCAGCTCTACAAAGCGATTCCCATCGATCACAACAAGCCGTCAATCAACGAGCTCACCGAATACTTTAAATTTAAGTTCAATCCCGCCAAGCGTACGCTCGTCTTTGTCCAAAACCAATGGGCGCTCCCCCGCGTCTACAAGGCGCTTCAGCCCATGGCCCATCTACTTCCGCAGCAAATCGGTCTTTTGGGACTCAACTGCGAAGACTGGACCAACCTCACCACGCCGACCGTTTCTACGATCATCGAGCCCGTCGACCAGGAAGGCAGAGAGGCGGCCGAGATGCTCCTCGCACTACTCGATGGCAGCAGTACGCCCGGTGAGCAGCGCATTCTCGAATGCAAACTCAATTGGCTCGGTTCCACCTCGATCTAGCCATACGTCAAATATGAGGCAAATTAATCAGTAGTGTTTGTCCCAAATCTTAAGTATTTGTTCGACAGAACGGCCCCTGCCGGCTCCTGCTAGACTGGTAGATTCCCAACCGTCTAGCCAGGAGCCGCAATGTCGCGCAAGTCCGCCTACAAGCAAGTACTTTCCATCGGCACCGCCGTGGTGCTGGGGTTTGCGCTGTTCACAGGGTCGCTCGACGGAGCTCCCAAGCTGCTGTCGCCGCAAAGCGATGAACAGGCAGCAGCCCTGGCCGAAAAACAAAACGAGAGTCCCAGCCGCACCGACGACGAGGCAGACCTGGTTGCCCGGCTCGAATCGGGAACAGCAAGCTCCGAGGACTCCGGCGATGGCTCCGAATCCACCGCGACCAACACCAACGGCAACGTTGCCGCGGGCAGCGCCGCCACCCCCATCGACGAGGTGGAAAACCCCGACCTCAACCGCGCCCGCGGTGTTTATCTCAGCAGCATTCCAGACTACGCCGGCAATCCCTACGTCGCCCTTCGCGCCGACAGCACGCACCCGCTCGGCATGCCGTCATTCACACTCGATGAATACGAACGCGCTGCAGAAGAGGGCTGCTTTAAGAAATTCTCCAAGCTCGACAGCCTGGGCCGCACTCGCAAGGCGCTCGCCTGCGTAGGACCCGAATCGCTCGGCCAGGGCAAGCGCGGCGATATCTCGCGTATCCACCCAGCCGGATGGCACCAGCAGCGCTACGACTTTATTCCGGGCCAGAGCCTCTACAACCGCTGCCACCTCATCGCCTGGTCGCTCTGCGACGAAAACGCCAACCGCAAAAATCTCCTCACCGGCACGCGTTATCTCAACGAGACGGGCATGCTGCCGTTTGAAGAGCAGATCCTCGACTACATCCGCAACACGGGCAACCATGTTCTCTATCGCGTCACACCCATGTACAACGAAGAGGAACTCGTCTGCCGCGGCGTGCGTCTGGAGGCACAGTCGGTCGAGGACCACGGCAAGACCCTGTGCTTCCACGTGTACTGTTACAACCTGCAGCCGCACGTGCAGATCGACTACGCCACCGGCCGCAACCAGGCATCCGGAGACTAGTGCCGACCGCGCCTCCCGTAGCCCAAAAAATGATCCGTTTTCCTCCGTCGCATACGGATCAAATAAGGCCGCCCCGGTTACCCAGAGCGGCCTTTCCGTCAGCACCTACATTGCAGGCAAAACCACACGTTACTTGGCGCGGCCCTCTTCATAGCGCTCGACCAGCTTGGCCTGGACGTCATAAGGCACCTGCTCATAGCCTGCGGGCTTCATGGTAAAGTCACCCGTACCGCGCGTGATAGAGCGCAGGCGCGTCGAGTAATCCGTCAGCTCTGCCAGCGGCGCCTGGGCGATGACCACGGTATCGCCACGCTCATCGGTCTCCATGCCCGTCACGCGACCGCGCGAGGCCGAGATGTCGCCCATCACGGCGCCCGCGTAGCTCTCGGGGATAGTCACCGTGATTTCCTCGATGGGCTCTAGCACCACCGGGTCGGCATCGGCACATGCCTTGCGCAGGCCGATGCGAGCCGCCGCGCGGAACGCCATCTCGTTGGAGTCGACGCTGTGATACGAGCCGTCATACACCGCGACGCGAATGCCCGTGAGCGGGTAGCCGGCAATGATGCCGTCCTTCATGGTCTCCTGGACGCCCTTGTCCACGGCGGGGATCAGCGAGCGCGGAATGCGGCCGCCCACGACCTCATCCACAAACTCGTAGCCGTCGCTCGTGCCGTCGGGCCCAATGAGCGGCTCCACGCGTAGCCAGCAGTCGCCGTACTGACCGGCACCACCGGTCTGCTTCTTGTGGCGGCCCTGGGCGCTTGCCGTGCGGCGGATGGTTTCGCGATACGGAATGCGGATCGGCACGCTTTTGGCCACGACCTTGGTGCGATCCTCCAAACGGTTGAGCAGCACCGAAACCTGCGCCTCACCCACGGCGGAGATGATAGTCTGCCCGGTCTCCTCGTCGCGGTCGATGCTCATGGTCGGATCGGCCTTGCAGGCTTTCTCGATAAACGTATAGAGCTTCTCCTCGTCGCCGCGGTTCTCGGCCTCGATGGCAATGCGGTACTGCGAGTTGGGGAACTTGAACGCCGCCGCCTCGACCTTGCCGGTAATCGAGAGCGTATCGCCCGTCTCGGCCGCCAGCTTGGGCGCCACGATGATGTCGCCGGCATAGGCGTGGCCGACCTCGGTCATGTCGCGGCCGCACATCACATACAGGTGAGCCAGACGGTCGCTCTTGCGCGTGCGCGCATTGATCAGCTCAAGGCCCGGCTCAAGCGTACCCGTCAGCACCTTGATAAAGCTGATGCGACCCTGCTGTGGATCGGCCAGGGTCTTAAACACAAAGGCCACCGGGCGGTCATCGTCACTCGAGATCTTGAGCGAGTCGCCGTCGATGAGCGGCATCTCGCCGTAGTCAGTCGGCGCCGGGAAGTACGTGGCGATGTCGTCCATCAGCGAGTTGACGCCCTGCTCCTTAATGCAATCGCCCGCAAAGACCGGCACAAAGATGCGCTCGGCGATCGCCTTGGACAACAGGCCCTCAAGCTCCTCCTGCGTCAGCGTCTCCTCGCCTTCCAGGTACTTCATCATCAGCTCATCGTCGGCCTCGGCCACCAACTCGCACAGATGGTCGTGGGCCTCCTCAGCCTGGGCACGATACTCCTCGGGGATCTCCGACTCAACGGCCTCGGTGCCGTTGCAATGGCGCGCCTTCATGCGCACCAGGTCGATAATGCCGTCAAAGTCCTCGCCCTCGCCCCAGGGGAGGGTCACGGCGCCTAGGCGCGTGCCAAAGCGCTCCTGCAGCAGTTCCATGGTGGACGCAAAGCTGGCCTCGGGACGCGACAGGCGGTTTACGAACACCGCGCGCGCCAGGCGCAGGTCCTCGGCGGCGTACCAAAGCTTAACCGTCGTCGGCTGCGGGCCGGCCTCGGCGTCGACCACAAACAGCGCCGTCTCGCAGACGCTCATCGCGGCAAAGGCGTCGCCGATAAAATCGGGGTAGCACGGGGCATCGAGCACGTTGATGCGGGCGCCCTTCCAATCGATCGGCGCGATGGTCGTCGAGATGGAAAACGCACGCTTGACCTCTTCGGGGTCATAGTCGAGCGTGGGCTTGGTGCCGTCGTGGCCGCCCAGGCGGGCGGTCTTACCGGAAAGGTGGAGCATGGCCTCGGCGAGTGAAGTCTTGCCCACCCCGCCTTGGCCTACGAGCACCACGTTCCTTACGTTGCCGGTCTTGGGAGCACCCATGATGACCTCCTTGCAGGGTCGCGCGCGATGCGCGACGCCAACGGGGAGAGTTCGCGGTCGATGCCGTCCCGGGAGCAGCACGGTCGGCAGCCGAGCCGACTCACCCTCCAAATGTCCTATGCCACCACCCTACCCTTGCAGCCGCCTGTCCATGCAGACCTTTCGGCACGCGTATGAATACGGGCGGCGAGAGGAGGGTGCGAGCTTGCGAGGCGATTATTGAACCCCGCGGATGCAAAAAACCGCCGCAGATCATAAGACCTGCGGCGGTTTCACCTCAATAAACAGTTGAGTAAATTGCTGAGCCTATCCCTCGATACGGCTCAAGAACTCACGGGTACGCTGCTCGCGCGGATGATCGATAACCTGCTCGGCCGGACCCTCCTCGACAATGCGCCCGCCATCCATAAAGACCACGCGGTCGGCAACGTCGCGGGCAAACTGCATCGCGTGCGTCACGATCACCATCGTCATATTCTGCGCGGCCAGATCCTTGATGACGCGCAGAACCTCGGCCGTCAGCTCTGGATCGAGCGCCGAGGTCGGCTCGTCAAAGAACAAGATTTCCGGGTCGAGCGCCAGGGCGCGGGCAATACTCACGCGCTGCTGCTGGCCGCCCGAAAGCTCGCAGGGCACCTTGTTCTCGTTACCCGTAAGCCCCATTTGTGCAATAAGTTCGTGTGCGCGGGCCTCCGCCTGCTCGCGCGGGCGCTTAAGCACGCGGATCGGTGCATCGGTGATGTTTTTCATCACGGTATAGTGCGGAAACAGATTGTAGTTCTGAAACACCAGACCAAACCGCGAGCGCGCCTGTTTAGGTACATCGCCCTTTGCGTACACCGCGCCCGAACCCGCATCCGTCGCGACGGCAAGGTCGCCAAACGAGAGCGAGCCACCGTCGAGCGTCTCGAGCAGCGTGGCACAGCGCAGCAGCGTGGACTTACCGCCGCCCGAAGGCCCGATAATCGCCACGACCTCGCCACGCTTAACCTCGAGTGAGATATCCTTGAGTACCTCATTGCCGCCAAACGCCTTACGCGCGTTCGATATATTCATTACCGAATTAATCATGGTAGTAATCCAATTTTTTCTCGGCAGCACCCAACAGCATCTCGACCACAAAGTTAAAGACCCAGTAGATCAGTGCCGCGATTGCAAACGGCACCATGCTCACCTGCGAGGCGACCAGCGCCTTGGCCGTCGAGAACATCTCGCCCACGCCGATGGCGAACGCTAGCGACGTGTCCTTGACCAGCGTGATGATCTCGTTGCCCATCGCCGGCAAAATGCGCTTGGCGACCTGCGGCATCACGATATACAGAAATGTCTGCACGCGCGAGTAGCCCAGTACCTCGGCAGCCTCGTATTGACCGCGCGGAATGGACTGCAAGCCCGAGCGATAGATCTCGGCAAAGTAACCGGCGTAGTTGATGATGAACGCCACGACACACGCCGTCCACTTGGAATCGGGCGTGAGCGAAATGCCAAACACGTAGTACGGCGCAAAGTAGATGGCAAACATCTGCAGCATGAGCGGCGTACCGCGCATGACCGAAATGTAGATGCGCGCAATCCAGCGAAGCGGCGCGATTTTGCTCATGCGCATAAACGCCACGGGGATTCCCAGCGGAATCGACCCGAGCAGTGTCAGCACAAACAGCTGCAAGCTGACCAAGAATCCCTGGCCAAGCATCTGCATCATGACCTGAATAGACAACCCAAGCTCTCTTTCACAGTAACAGAACAGCAGGTGTTAATTGAAATAGGCACAGTGCCCAAGATTGCGAGCGACAAGCCCGACGAAGCGTACTTTGGTACGCGAGGAGGGTTGGAGCCGCAAGGTTGGGTGCTGTGGCTATTTCAAAACCCAGTTGTCGAAGGACAGACCGTAGCTTGAATACTTGTCGCACAGGTCCTTGACCGTGCCGTCCTCGTAGAGCGCCTTGAGCGACTCGGTCACGGCGTCGGCCGACTTGGTGTCGCCCTTCTTAAAGCCGACGGCGTAGTGCTCGCTGGACAGCGGCTCATCAAGCTGTGTATAGGCATCGGGCTTGGCGGCAAGCTGGTACTGGGCAATCGAAAGGTCGCAAGCCACGGCATCGACCGCGCCGCTCTCGAGCTGCATAAAGGCCGTATTGTACTCGCCGATCGTGTCGAGCGTGGCAAACGTCGCCGCCAAATCCTTCTGATCGCCCTCGAGCACATCCTGCGCAGCGGAATCGGTCTGAGTGATCACCGTCTTGCCGGCAAGATCATCCCAGCTCTTGATGCCCGCATCCTTCTTTACCACCAGCACCTGCTCGTTGAGCATATACGGCTCGGAGAACGTGTAGTCGTCCTCGCGGCCCTCCATGGTAAAGCCGTTCCAGATGCAGTTGATGGCGCCCGAATTGAGCAGCGTGTCCTTGGCATCCCAATCGATGGCCTCGTAATCGACATCCCAGCCCTGCTTATCGGCAACGGCCTTGGCAAGGTCAAGGTCAAAGCCCGTGTACTCGCCATCGTCGCCCACAAAGCCGTACGGAGGATAGGACTTATCAAAGCCCACCACGAGCTTCTTGGACTCCGCAGCGCCCTTCACATCCTTGGCCGCGGTAGATCCGGCAGCAGAGCCCTTGCCGGCACCACCGCCGCAGCCGACAAGACCAAGGCCGAGCACCGTGGCAAACGAGCCGGCTAGACCAACAAACTGACGACGAGACATTTCGGTATTCATGGTATTCCCCCTTGATGGCACTTTAGTTAAGTAAAGTGAGTCATGTAACGTTCAGAATCATACACTTTAGCGTGATAGAGCACAAGGCGAGTTTGCCCGCCGCGTGAGGGGTGTGGGGGTTAAGTTTCCTGCTCTACAGTCCTGCTCACGACGGAGGCCACATTAAGTGGCCTCCTGTTCGTGCGGAGCTCGCGATAAACTTAACCTCCACACCCCTCACGCGGCGGGCAACCGTCGTTGGGCTTATCACTGACACGATTAAACCGCTTGCATATCGTCTGCTGGCTTGGCACGGTACAATACTTGCAGCTTTAATTCATGAATTAGTGGAGTTATTGATGGCAGAATCTCGTGCGGAGCGTAGGGCTCGTCGTGCTTTGGTGGAGGCGGCTGAGGGGTCGAAGGAGGAGAAATCTTCTACGAAATCCAAGTCTTCTAAAGCTGCAAAAAGCAAATCGACCAAGAGCAGGGCTAAGACCAAGCGTTCTGACTCTCGTCGAGGCGGGGACAAAGCGCCTCGGACTCGTTCCAAGCGCCCGCATAATGATTCGGTTTCGTCTGCGCGTAAGGCTGTGGACCCCAAGTCTCCCTGTTCGATCATGAAAGCCTGCGGTGGGTGCACGGCGCTCAATCGTCCCTATAAGAAGCAGCTCGCCGCCAAGCAGGCTGCTATGGAGGAGCTTTTTGCTGCTCTATGCGAGCGCGAGGGCATTAGCGTCGACCCCATTCGCGGTATGGGCGTCACCCTGGGCGACCCGGGTAAATATCCTGCGCCGCGCGGGTTTCGCCATAAGGCCGCCACTCCCTTTGCCCCCGGTAAAGAGGGCGCTGTCCGCTGCGGCTTTTTTGAACGTGGCACGCACAGAATCGTTGCTGTTCCCGAATGTCCCGTCGAGGCGCCGGGTGCCCGTCAGATTCTCAACGGCATCGCGCGTGAGGCTGAGCGCCTGCGCATTCCCGCCTTTAACGAGGACAAGCATCTGGGCTTGCTTCGCTATGCCGTCGTTCGCTGCGGCTGGCGCACCGACCAAATCATGGTCACCCTCGTGACCGCCCAGCGCGACCTGCCGCATGCACAGGATTTCTTTGAGGCCGTCGCCGCACTCGATCCGCGCATCGTCACCGTCGCCCAAAACATCAACGGACGCACCGGCAACGCCATCCTCGGCGAGGAAACTCGCATTGTATATGGCACCGAGTGCATGCGCGACCAGCTGCTCGGCTGCGAGTTCGATATCTCCCCCACCGCGTTCTACCAGACCAACCCGCAGCAGACCGAGCTGCTCTATCAGCTCGCTGTCGACGGCATGGATCTGCACCAGGGCGATGTGCTCATGGATGCTTACTGCGGCAGCGGCACCATCGGTCTTTGCGCAGCTAAAGATGCCCAGAACAAGGGTATCGGCATCATGCTGCTCGGCGTGGAGCGCAACCCGGCGGGCATTGCCGATGCACGCCGCAATGCCAAGCTCAACGGTCTTACCCGCAGCGCCTGGTTTATGGCCGACGATGCCACCGACTACATCCTGGATGCCGCCGACAACAACGAGCGCGTCGACGTCCTTTCCATCGATCCGCCGCGTGCCGGCTCCACCCCCGAGTTCCTCGAAGCCGCCTGCGCGCTTAAGCCACGCCGCATCACCTATATCAGCTGCAACCCCGTGACCCAAGAGCGCGACCTGCACCAGCTCCTCGGCGGAGGCTATCGCCTGCTCAAGATCACGCCCGTCGACATGTTCCCCCATACCGACCACACCGAAACCGTAGCGGTCCTCGAGCGCCGCTACCAACCCAGGTAGATTTTTGGAACATGAAAGGGGGCGGCCCGTCTGGACCGCCCCCTTTCATTGGGCATATGAGCCTCGTTACATCCTCTTGCGCAGGTCGCACACGCCGGCTGCCGCCATCTCGCGCAGCAGCGTCTCGCGGTCGCGTGTCACGATCAGGTCCAGCGGGAAGTGAATCTCGTCGAGCAACTTGCGGGCGTGATCGAGCTTGCCAATGGCCATACCAATGTGGGCATCGGTCGACACACCAATACCCACGCCCAGCTCGGCGCAACGCTCGGCAATCTTGCGGCATACGGCCCAATGCTCAGTGTCGACACCGTGTTCAAGACTATGGTTGTTGATCTCGATAATCTTGTGCTTGGCCTTGGCCGCCAGCAGCACCTCGTCGATATCGAACGACACGCCCGAGCGGCCCGTGTGGCCCAACATGAACACCTTGGGGTGCTCCAGGGCATTGATATACATCTCGGTCGTCTGGGCCAGTGCCGCGCCTTCAGCAATCTGCGGATTATGCACGCTCGCAACCAAATAATCCAAATTACGCGTAACCAAATCGAACAGTGAATGCTGACGGCTGTATGAATCGCCGGCGATATCGAGCGTGACAGGAGTGTCCTCGCCAAACAGGCTTCCGTCCAGTGAAACGATATCGGCCTCGGCACCACGCAGCACCAGCACGCCGCTCCATATACGCGGCCAGATATCCTGGTTGATAAAGAACTGGTAACTGCGCAGGTCATTAGGGCAAGCCGTAACCATAGAGCTCAGATGGTCGGCAGATCCGAGCACCTGCAGGCCACGCTCTGCCGCCCAGTACACATTCTCCTCAATAGTCGAATATGCATGCGCAGAGAACATCGTATGGGTATGAATGTCACAAGAAAGCAGGTAGGGCATCGGGTCTCCTTATCTGGCACGGCCGTCGCTTATATTCATTGTACGCATAGCCTTCGATAGTCGTAAAACCACTCCATCCCAAAGACACAACGTCCATGACAACGGGGTTCGGCTTAACACCAAACCCCGTTTCACGTAAAACATTGTAGGCAGAGCGCTTTACTTTTAACGATACTCGTCCGCCAACTGCTTCCAAGCAGGTAGCGAATTGGCAATCGTTTCGTAACTCACGCAATAGCCCAGGCGGAACCAACCCGGCATACCAAAGCTGTCCGAGGGAACCGCAAGCAACTCATACTTCTTTGCGCGCTCGCAAAACGCATTCGCATCGGGCTCGAGCGCTTTCACCCACAGGTAGAAAGCACCGTCCGGCTCAACGTAGGTGTAGCCGTACTCCGCCAATGCGTCGGTGAGCGCCGTGCGGTTGCGGGCATAGGCATCGATATCGCTCGGCTCATCGATACAATCGATAATCACGCGCTGGAAGAGCGCCGGTGCGCATACAAAACCCAGCGTACGGGCAGCACCTGCAACAGCCGGCATCAGACGCGCAGCCTGCGGATTGGTGTTGGGAACCAAGATCCAACCCACGCGCTCACCAGGCAGCGATAGCGACTTAGAATACGAGTAGCACACCACGGTGTTCTCGTAGATCGAGGGCACCCAGGGCACCTCGGCACCGTACACGATCTCGCGGTACGGCTCATCCGAGATGAGCATAATCGGATTCTCGGGATCGCGCTTGGCGTTAACCTCGCGCAAAACATCGGCCAGTCGCGTCAGCGTGTCGCGCGTATACACGGCACCGGTCGGGTTGTTGGGCGAATCGATAATGACGGCCGCTGTCTTATCGCTAATCGCCTTGAGCACGTTGTCCACGCTCAGCTGGAACGTGTCTTCATCGGCAGGCGCCTCGACACACGTGCAGCCTGCCTTCTCAATCCACACGCGATACTCCGGAAAGTACGGGGCGATAACAATAACCTCGTCGCCCGGGTTCGTAACGGCATTGAGCGTGCAGGTGAGCGAAGCCGCGGCGCCCACCGTCATAAAGACGTCCTTGCCCTCATAGCTCGTGCCAAAGCGGCGGTTGAGCGATTCGGCGCCGGCTGCTCGACATTGCGGCAAGCCCGGTGCGGGGGTGTAGCCGTGCAACTGGTCGCTTGGCAGCTCCAGGGCCTTCTTTATGGACTCCGCCACGGCAGCGGGCGCCGGAACACTCGGATTACCCAGCGAAAAATCGAATACGTTTTCCGCGCCGATCTGTGCCTTGCGCTCAAGACCATAGCTAAAAATCTCACGGATGATGGAGCTTTCCGCACCGCGAGCATACATAGTTTCGTTGATCATCTGTTCCCCTTTCGCATAGGCGCTATTGTACGCTTTAGTCGAACAAAGTGCCGCAGCAATGCAACCCCAAATTTATCGGTTTCACCAGTAAGCGGCGGACAGTCTCCATATCACTCAAAAGAAAAAGCCTCCGCAGGTTTCCCCGCGGAGGCTTTTGTTACAAGAGCTATTTGTCGGTGTCGACGTCGGCATCGGCGTTGACGGCGCGATCATCGCCAGCGTCATCAGATGCGACTTCGGCATCCTCCCGCATGGCCGCCTGCGCAAAAGCCGCGGCATCAGCCGCCAGCTCCTCCTCGCTCATACGAGGCGCGCGCTTCTTGGTCGGTATGCCGGCCGCCTTGGCATTGCGCTCCTCCTTGGCCGCCAGGATATCGCCCTCGCGCTCAAGGTAGGCATCCCACTCGTTGTCGAGCAGGGCGTTCACGGCGTCGCCTTCGACGGTCTCGCGCTCAAGCAACACCTTCGCCATCAGATCGAGCTGATCGCGACGGGCATCCAGAATCTCAACCGCGCGACGATGGGCCTCACGCATAATGCGCTGGACCTCGATGTCGATGCGGCGCGCCGTCTCCTCGGAGTAATCCTGGTGATCGGCGTAATCGCGACCAAGGAACACCTGATGTTGTGCCTCGCCAAACACCTGCGTTCCCAGCTCCTCGCTCATGCCCAGACGCGTAACCATCTCGCGCGCCATCTTGGTCGCGCGCTCCAGGTCGTTGCTCGCGCCCGACGTGATGTCATCGCACATGAGCTCCTCGGCAACGCGGCCGCCCAAGAACACGGCAAGCTCGTCGAGCATCTCGTTCTTGGTCTTGAGGAAGTGATCCTCCTGCGGAAGCTGCAGCGTGTAGCCCAGAGCCTGACCGCGACTGACAATCGAAATCTTGTGGACCGGATCGGAGTGCTCCAAGATGTGACCCACCAGAGCATGGCCGCTCTCATGGTAGGCAATCGTGGTGCGCTCGGCTTCGGTCATCACACGACCCTTGCGTTGCGGTCCGGCAATCACGCGCTCCATCGACTCCTCGACCTCGTCCATCGAGATCACGGAACGATGGCGACGAGCAGCCAGCAGCGCAGATTCGTTGAGCAGGTTTGCCAGATCGGCACCGGTAAAGCCAACGGTCATCTGGGCGAGCTTCTCAAACTTAACGTCCTCGTCCATCGGCTTGTTCTCGGCATGCACGCGCAAGATCTGCTCGCGGCCCTTTACGTCCGGACGGTCGACCGTGACCTGACGGTCAAAACGACCGGGGCGCAGCAATGCCGGGTCCAGAATATCGGGGCGGTTGGTCGCGGCGATCAGGATGACCGACTCGCTTTCCTCAAAACCGTCCATCTCGACCAGCAGCTGGTTGAGCGTCTGCTCGCGCTCGTCGTGGCCGCCACCCAGACCGGCTCCGCGCTGACGTCCCACGGCATCGATCTCGTCAATAAAGATGGTCGACGGAGCCTGAGCCTTGGCCTCCTTAAAGAGGTCGCGCACGCGGCTGGCGCCGACACCCACGAACATCTCAACAAAGTCAGAACCCGAGATGCTAAAGAACGGCACGCCCGCCTCGCCGGCAACGGCCTTGGCCAGCAGCGTCTTACCGGTACCCGGAGGGCCCACCAGCAAAACGCCGCGCGGAATCTTGGCACCCAGCTTGCGATAGCGGTCCGGATCGCTTAGGAAGTCACGGATCTCCTCGAGTTCCTCGACGGCCTCGTCCACGCCGGCAACGTCCTCGAACTTGACCTTGGGACGCGTAGCCTCGTTGGTCTTGGCGTTGGTCTTGCCAAACTGCATGTTCCTATTATTGGCGCCCATCATCTGACGCATAAAGTAAAACATGATGGCGATCAGGGCGATCGTCGGCAGCACGCTCATCGCCAAGTCGCCCCAAAAATCGGGGTCGTTGGTGTTGACGATATACTTGGTGTCGGGGTGCTCCGCCATGAGCTCGGCAAGCGAATCGGAGCCGACATAGGTCGAGGAAAAGCTCTTGAGCTCGCTCGTGTCGCCCTTGTCCTTTTTCGTCTTCCAGTAATGACCCGCCACGCTTCCGTCTTGAACCGTATAGGTCAAATCTTCGACGCGATCCTGCTTAATGGCGTTGACCATCTCGCTCGTCGCGAGCTTAACGGTATTGCTGGAGTTGGCAAAGCCGGAACCCATATTAAAGAAGGCATAACCCAGAAGCGCGCAAGCCAAAAGGAAATACAGCCAGCCCGTACGCGTGGGCTTCTTGCCTCCGGGCATCCCCGGGATCTTTGGGTCCCGGGGAGCCTGAGAATTATTATCGTTACGGTCGTCGGGCATCTTACGAATAAACCTCCGGTTTCAAAATGCCCAGATACGGAAGGTTGCGATAGCGCTCGGCATAATCGAGGCCGTAGCCCACCACAAAGGCATCGGGGCAATGGGTTCCAACATACTTGGGCGTGATGGCCGAGGTGCGGTCCTCAACGTCCTTCCACAGGAAGGCAGCGACCTCCAGCGAGGCGGGCTTGCGGCTCTCGAGGTTCTTCATCAGGTACTTGAGGGTCAGGCCCGAGTCCAGAATGTCCTCGACGATCAGCACGTCGCGACCGCGGATGTCGATATCCAGGTCCTTAATGATACGCACGATGCCCGAAGACTTCACGCCGTCGCCATAGCTCGAAACAGCCATGAAATCGATGTTGGTCGGCAGCTCGATCTTGCGCATCAGGTCGCCCATAAAGACAACGGCGCCGCGCAGGACCGCGATCAACACCAGATCCTTACCAGCGTAGTCGCGCGTAATCTCCTCGCCCAGGCGAGAAACGATACCTTCGATATCCTCCTGCGTAAACAGAACCTTCTCGATATCCGGATGTTGAGAAGCCATGACAACCCTTTCTTGTGCTTAATCGCCCACACACCGCCGTATGGACGCGAACTACACATTCTAGCAGCGCACGGGGTATATTTTCCAGCCCGCGCATCATCAGCGCGGGAATACCGTCAACGCCGCACAGAAAAGCTGGTACGAGGGGCTAATCCGCGTCAACCACGCGAAGCAGATAGGCCACACGCGTCGCCGCCGTGCACTTAAAGCGTTCGTCCGCGCGAACTCCGGCGACCCACACCACGGCACCTCCCGGCGCCGTCCTCACCATGGGCACGCCGGCGCGCTCGGAAACGGGAATGCGAGCCTCTCCTAGCAAGTCGGATACCTTCTTGCTTCGGCCACTCATTCCTAACGGGCACATCACGTCTCCCGGTGCGGGACCGTCCACCCATAGGCGCGCCAATCGCGCCTCGGCAGGGATCTCGCCACGCGAGCCCGCCAGGATCCGCTCGCTATCGCTGTCGGCAAAACCCAGGGCAGCCGCGTCTACCAAAGCTGCCATTTCCCCGGCAGCCGCAAGCTCACGGGCGCGGCGCACGATATCGCATCCCGGTTCAACGGCCATCGGCTCTGCGACCAGCATACGTCCCCCGCCCAACGGCAAACGACCGGGTACGGTAACCCAGTCCGCGACCAGGCCCTCGCGAGCCACCGGAGCCTTAAACGCCAGCATGCCAAATTCGACGCGTGCGTCAATCCCCGCCGGAAGCGTGACCGAGCCTGCGCCCTCGGCAACGCAGGAAAGGACTCGCTCCACATGTCGCATCTCTGGACGAGCGTCCGGATCGATGCGTTTGATCGCCAGTCGCACGATGCGCCGCGCGATTACCACCTCGGCCGCAGCAAGGCGTCTGGCATCGAGCACTAGCGCACCCGCCGCCTCCTTGCGCAGGCAGCTTCGAAACGCCTGTGCCGACAGCTGGGATAGAAACGCATCTTCGTCACCAAGGATCTCGCAGGCGGCGCCAATCGTCTTGCACACGCTCGCATTACGCTGTGCCACCACTGGCATTACCCGATGGCGCACGTAGTTTCGCAGATACGAGATATCCTCATTGCTCTCGTCCTCACGCCACGGCTGACCATGTACCTGTAGATAGCCCACGAGCTCGCCATGAGTTAGGTCGAGCAAGGGGCGCACCACAATATTCCTTCGACGGGGAATGCTCGAAAGCCCAGCTGGGCCCGACCCCTTAATGGCGTTCATCAAAAATGTTTCCGCGCGGTCCGAAGAGGTATGGGCAGTACAGATACGCGCCGCCGTTCTCGGCGCCCCCGTCTTGGCGCACAGCTCGCGTACATACCTTCGCGCCGCGGCATAGCGCACCTCGCGCGCCGCCGCCTCGATATTTCCCGACTCCCCATCAAAATAAGCGTGCTCCACACACAGCGGTAAACCATATTGCGCGCAGAGCTCACGCACAAAGGCCTCGTCGCCATCGGACGCCTTGCCTCGTAGATGATGGTTTACATGCAGCACATGAAGGCGCTCGCGAGCAATGGGGGCAACGCCGCGTCCATCTTGGATATCCAGCTTTGATGTGCACGCCATAAGAAGCAGTGCCGTCGAGTCCGCACCACCTGATACCATGAGCACAACAGGAGCAGCCTGCTGCCTCGTCCGGGTCTCATCGACTGCCCCAGGCGCGGCATGGTGTCCGTAATGCTGTGATACCGTTGGCATTCGCTTCCTCCTCTATTCGTCCGCACCCATTGTATCCTTTGGAATCTTATGTCTCGCCTGCACCTTCATATCCTCGGCAGTGGCTCTAAAGGCAACTGTGCATTCATCGAGGGCCCGCAAGGGCTCATTATGGTCGATGATGGACTGTCTCGCCGCGAGACGCTCAAACGCATGGCGGAGCTCGGCCTTTCGGCAGACGACGTGTCGGCCCTTGTGGTCACCCATGAGCACAGCGACCACATTAAGGGGCTTGAGGTGTGGTGTAAGCATTGGAATGGCCCGGTCTTTTCCAGCAGAGGCACGCTCACATCAAAAGAAAGCCTCGCACATCTGCCTGTTGAGGAATTCGACCCAGGCGACACCCTCTCTATTGCCGGAGTCCGCATTCAAACGTATTCGACATCCCACGACGTCGTCAATCCCGTCGGCTACCGGTTTGACGCTCAGGGTGATTCGATTGGCTTTGCAACCGACACCGGCGAGTTGTCAAGGCATGCCATCGATACGCTCAAGGACTGTCGCATTCTCGCACTCGAAAGCAACCACGACGTGGCCATGCTACGTCAAGGAGACTATCCTCGCTTTCTTCAGGAACGCATCCTGTCTGCAAAAGGGCATCTCTCCAACGATCAGGCCGCCGAAGCCGCACGTGCGCTGGTAACCGATCGCACCGAGCAGCTTATCGCGATGCACATTAGCCAAGACAACAATCGCCCAAGCCTTACCGTCAAAAGCTATGCAAACTCACTTGGGGCAACACTCGACAACGAGCTTGGCAGCACCGCCACCCGCGTTGAGGGACTGCATAAACTCACGATACGTCCCGCAGGGCAATATCGGCCCATGACCATTCAGTAGATCGTCTTAAACAGAAAAAGGGGCTGGGAATCACTTCCCAGCCCCTTTAACGTAGGCACCGATGTTAATAGCCGATAGCGCTAGTCGATGGAAATCTTCGTAACGTTCTTCTTCTCGACAATCTTAGGAACCATAACAGTAAGGATGCCGTCAGCGTACTTTGCAGAAAGGCCTTCGCTCGAGGCATCCTTCAGGTACACACCGCGCGTCGCGCTGTACGAGCTAAACTCCTTCTGCAGGAAGTTCTTGCCCTCGTTCTCTTCGCTCTCCTCGACATTCACGCTAATGGAAAGACGACCCTCATTAAGCTCAACATCGATGTCATCCTTGGCGACGCCGGTTAAATAGGCCTTGACCTCGTACCCGTCGCCCTTGTCCTCAACATCGACAGGAAACGCCTTGGAGGCAATCGAGTTGTTTGCCAAATCGGTCATATCATCAAAGAGATCAAACAACGAGCTAGCAGAGGGACGAACACCAAAGACCGAACGATAAGGAACCATGCTTGCCATGACTACCACTCCTTTAAGGGACTGCCGAGCCATCTTCTAGGTGGCAGGGACTTCTTTTGACGCTCTTATATATGCCCACCCGATGCTCATATATACATCGACTATAAAGTTTTTTGAGTCCGGTATTATAAGCATATCTAAGTGTGTATGACTCAGGTTCTAGGAAGGTAAAGGTTCTTTGAACCAGAGCTTAAATAACGAGTATGTCCACAGCTACAAATAACAAGGGGCTTACAATGAACGCGTACACGTTGTTGGCAACGAGCTAAAGGGCATCATGGACGACCAAAACCAGAACAATATGTTCATGCCGACGCAGGGGGAAGATACTTCCACGCAGCCGCCGCGGTTCCATCGCCCCCACATCTCGCAAGAGCCCATTAATGATGCAGAGCCCGAGTATGTGACGAGAAATCGATATCAAACGCTCGAAGATGCCCAGACGGGACGTAAGCACATGGGCGTCGCATCGAGCGATCCCGTATATCTGAAAGATGCACCGTTATCAAAAAACAGCGCGATCATTGACGACCCGACGAAAACGCCCATAACTCGGCAGCAAAGAGGTCCTCGACCTAAACAAACCTTAACGCATTCGGCTCGTTATCTCGAGACGCCAAAACAAGGGAAAACGATCTTCGTCTCATCAAGTAAACGACGTAAGCAGCATCGACTCCAATTGCTACTTTTAATCATTGTGGTCATAGCAGTTGCCCTTGTGATTCGATTTATTGTCTTTAAATAAAGGCTCATTTCCAATAAGCCCAACCGGGTCACGGGTGAAATGCAACTACATTGTGAAGTGTTAACGCAAAAAAGGGGGAGGCCGCGAGGCCTCCCCCTTCTTCAAGTCGATTGACGGCTCGGTGCCGTCCACCGGTCAGCGGCGCCCTGGCCTCCCACGGGCTGACCCCGCAGTACTCTCGGCGCGATGGGGCTTAGCTTCCGGGTTCGGAACGGGACCGGGCGTGCCCCCCATGCTCTGGCCGCTGACCGGTGGGCGGCGCCCACCGTTACGGTGTCCGGATGTCTCTCTCACGTGCCCTGGGGGCCGCATGGCGTATAGGGGGGAGTGACTCGGGGGCATCCTCGTGCCCGGACCGCGCAAGCGCTAAGTCCCGCGGGCCGCGAGGTGCGGTTCCGGAAGAGCTCGGGCGATTAGTGCGGCTCGGCTGAGGACGTCGCCGTCCTTGCACCTGCCGTCTATCGACCAGGTAGTCTACCTGGGCCCTTACCGGAAGGAGAACTAATCCCTGGAACGGCTTCCCGCTTAGATGCCTTCAGCGGTTATCCGCGCCGCACGCGGCTACCCGGCCGTGCCGTTGGTCGACAACCGGTTCACCGGAGGTGCGTCCACCCCGGTCCTCTCGTACTGGGGGCAGCCTCCATCGATTCTCCTGCGCCCACGGAGGATAGGGACCGAACTGTCTCACGACGTTCTGAACCCAGCTCGCGTACCGCTTTAAACGGCGAACAGCCGTACCCTTGGGACCTGCTCCAGCCCCAGGATGCGATGAGCCGACATCGAGGTGCCAAACCTTGCCGTCGATGTGGACTCTTGGGCAAGATCAGCCTGTTATCCCCGGAGTACCTTTTATCCGTTGAGCGACGGCCCACCCACTCGGGGCCGCCGGATCACTAGAGCCTGCTTTCGCACCTGCTCGGCTTGTGGGCCTCGCAGTCAAGCCCGCTTGTACTCTTGCATTCAAAAGGACGGTTGCCGACCGTCCCGAGCGGACCTTCGCGCGCCTCCGTTACCCTTTAGGAGGCGACCGCCCCAGTCAAACTGCCCGCCTGGCACGGTCCCCGAGCCGGTTGACGGCCTCGGGTTAGGACGCCGGTCGCGCGAGGGCAGTATTCCAAGGGCGGCTCCCCGGGGGCTGGCGCCTCCGGATCTTAGCCTCCTGCCTATCCTCTACACGCGGGACCAGCGGCCAATGCCAAGCTGCAGTGAAGGTTCACGGGGTCTTTCCGTCCTTCCGCGGGTAAGTCGCATCTTCACGACCAGTGCAATTTCACCGGGTCCATGGTCGAGACAGCGCCCAAGTCGTTGCGCCTTTCGTGCAGGTCGGAACTTACCCGACAAGGAATTTCGCTACCTTAGGACCGTTATAGTTACGGCCGCCGTTTACCGGGGCTTGGCTTCGGGGCTTCGCGCGATGCGCTAACTCCTCCGCGTGACCTTCCGGCACCGGGCAGGCGTCAGACCCTATACGTCGCCTTGCGGCTTCTGCAGAGTCCTGTGTTTTTGGTAAACAGTCGCTTGGGCCTCTCCACTGCGGCCCGCCTCCGCTCCCGGAGCAAGTCCGTTCACGTACGCGCGGGCACCCCTTCTCCCGAAGTTACGGGGCCATTGTGCCGAGTTCCTTGACCATGGTTGACCCGATCGCCTCGGTATGTTCTACCCACCCACCTGTGTCGGTTTGCGGTACGGGCGCGCACGCGCCTGCCTAGGGGTTTTTCTAGGGACCTCGGGCTCACTCGCTTCGCTCAGTCGCTTCGTCCGGAGCCTCGCCCTCGTGCGGACCGGATTTCCCTGGTCCGCGGGCCGCGCTCCATCACGGGGACGTCCAGAACCCCGCCGAGCCACCCCCATCCGTCGCCCCGTCGGTCGTAGCGCCGCGTGCGCGGTGCAGGAATGTCTGCCTGCTGCGCGTCGGCTACGCCTTCCGGCCTCGCCTTAGCCCCCGACTGACCCTGGGAGGATTAGCCTTGCCCAGGAAACCTCGGGTTCACGGCGGACGAGTTACTCTCTCGTCTCTCGCTACTCATGCCAGCATTCTCACTCCCATGCGCTCCACCGTCGGTCGCCCTGACGGCTTCTCCGCCCATGGGAAGCTCCCCTACCGATTCTGTAAATCAAAATCCCGCCGCTTCGGTGTCCAGCTTAGCCCCGTGTATTGTCGGCGCATGTCCACTCGACCAGTGAGCTGTTACGCACTCTTTGAATGGATGGCTGCTTCTAAGCCAACATCCTGGTTGTCTGGGCGGACGCACATCCTTTGCCACTCGGCTGGAACTTGGGGACCTTAGCGGGCGGTCCGGGCTGTTTCCCTCTCGAGCACACAGCTTAGCCCACATGCTCTGACTGCCGCGCTCTGGGCCGCCGGCATTCGGAGTTCGGTTGGATTCGGTAGGCGGCGAAGCCCCCTCGTCCATCCGGTGCTCTACCTCCGGCGGTGAACGCGCGACGCTAGCCCTAAAGCTATTTCGGGGAGAACGAGATATCTCCGGGTTTGATTGGCCTTTCACCCCTATCCGCAGGTCATCGCCGCCGTTTTCAACCGACGTGCGTTCGGCCCTCCACGGGGTCTTACCCCCGCTTCAGCCTGCCCACGGATAGCTCACCCGGCTTCGCGTCCGCGGCGCGGGACTCAAGTCGCCCTGTTAAGGCTCGCTTTCGCTTCGGCTCCCTTTCGGTTAACCTCGCCCCGCGCCAGCGACTCGCTGGCTCATTCTACAAAAGGCACGCCGTCACACCATAAAGGTGCTCCGACTGCTCGTGGGCGCACGGTTTCAGGTACTGTTTCACTCCCCTCCCGGGGTGCTTTTCACCTTTCCCTCACGGTACTGGTGCGCTATCGGTCACAGGGTAGTACTCAGGCTTGGATGGTGGTCCACCCAGGTTCGGACCGGGTTTCACGTGCCCGGCCCTACTCAGGGACCGCGTCGCGCCGTCCGGTCTGGGTTCGCGTACGGGGCTGTCACCCGCTGCGGCCGGCCCTCCCATGCCGTTCCGCTCCCCAGCCGGACCTGCGCCCGGGGGCGGCAGCCCCCGGATGCGCGGCCCTGCAACCCCGCCGGCGGAACCCCTGCCGGGTATCCCCGCTCGACGGTTTGGCCATCGGTCCCCTTTCGCTCGCCGCTACTCGGGGAGTCTCGAGATTGATTTCCTCTCCTCCGGGTACTTAGATGTTTCAGTTCCCCGGGTTGTCCTCCCGGCCCCTATGCGTTCAGGGTCGGGATATCCGTACCTCTACGGATGGGTTCGCCCATTCGGAGACCCCCGGGTCGAAGGATGTGTGCTCCTCGCCGGGGATTATCGCAGCTTGCCGCGTCCTTCATCGGCTCCCTGTGCCAAGGCATCCGCCGTGCGCCCGTGGTATCTTGCGGGACCGCTCCGGGCCCGCGGGATATCCACGTGTCGCTAAATTAAATTAATTAATCGATATCATGAATAGCGCTCGTATGTCGCAATTCGGGTATCTCATACCGCGGCACAGTGTCCTCACTGTGCTCGCGATCAGATGCTCCTCACTCATATATAAGTGAATTCTTCTTGTTTGGATCGGATGAATGATTGCTATCATTCTGTCTTTAAATCGCAGAAAAGAATCGAGTCTGGAAGAATTGGATCTTCCATCTCTCTCCTATCGCTATGCGGCTCTCAAGGTACGCGGGTGCGACCCCGGGGACCGGGTGCTGCGGGGACTTCATCCTGGCGGGACATCTACCGGACGGGCTCCTGCCCTCTATTCGAGTTAAAGTGTTTCTCTCTAAGAATTTATCTCCCTAGAAAGGAGGTGATCCAGCCGCACCTTCCGGTACGGCTACCTTGTTACGACTTCACCCCCCTCACCCTCCACACCTTCGGCGCCTCCCCCCTTGACGGTTGGGCCGGCGACTTCGGGTGCAGACGACTCGGGTGGTGTGACGGGCGGTGTGTACAAGGCCCGGGAACGCATTCACCGCGGCATGCTGATCCGCGATTACTAGCAACTCCGACTTCATGGGGGCGGGTTGCAGCCCCCAATCCGAACTGGGGCCGGCTTTCCGGGATCCGCTCCCCCTCGCGGGGTGGCATCCCTCTGTACCGGCCATTGTAGCACGTGTGCAGCCCAGGGCATAAGGGGCATGATGACTTGACGTCGTCCCCGCCCTCCTCCGCCTTGACGGCGGCGGTCCCGCGTGGGTTCCCGGCATCACCCGATGGCAACACGCGGCGGGGGTTGCGCTCGTTGCGGGACTTAACCCAACATCTCACGACACGAGCTGACGACAGCCATGCACCACCTGTATGGGCTCCTCTCGGCCACGGGGTCTCCCCCGCTTCACCCATATGTCAAGCCCTGGTAAGGTTCTTCGCGTTGCTTCGAATTAAGCCACATGCTCCGCTGCTTGTGCGGGCCCCCGTCAATTCCTTTGAGTTTTAGCCTTGCGGCCGTACTCCCCAGGCGGGACGCTTAATGCGTTGGCTGCGGCACGGGGGGATCGTCCCCCCACACCTAGCGTCCATCGTTTACGGCTGGGACTACCAGGGTATCTAATCCTGTTCGCTCCCCCAGCTTTCGCGCCTCAGCGTCGGTCTCGGCCCAGAGGGCCGCCTTCGCCACCGGTGTTCCACCCGATATCTGCGCATTCCACCGCTACACCGGGTGTTCCACCCTCCCCTACCGGACCCAAGCCGCGGAGGTTCCGGGGGCTTCGGGGGGTTGAGCCCCCCGCTTCGACCCCCGGCCTGCCGGGCCGCCTACGCGCGCTTTACGCCCAATGAATCCGGATAACGCTCGCCCCCTACGTATTACCGCGGCTGCTGGCACGTAGTTAGCCGGGGCTTCTTCTGCAGGTACAGTCTTGACTCTTCCCTGCTGAAAGCGGTTTACGACCCGAAGGCCTCCGTCCCGCACGCGGCGTCGCTGCGTCAGGGTTCCCCCCATTGCGCAAGGTTCCCCACTGCTGCCTCCCGTAGGAGTCTGGGCCGTGTCTCAGTCCCAATCTGGCCGGTCGGTCTCTCAACCCGGCTACCCGTTGTCGGCACGGTGGGCCGTCACCCCGCCGTCTACCTGATGGGCCGCGGAGCCATCCCCTCCCGTCGGGGCTTTAGCCGGGGTGCCATGCGGCACCCCGGGGTATCCGGTATTACCCGTCCTTTCGGGCGGCTATCCCGGGGGAGGGGGCAGGTTCTCCACGTGTTACTCAGCCGTTCGCCACTCGCTTCTGCCCGAGGGCAGGTGCCGTTCGACTTGCATGTGTTAGGCGCGCCGCCAGCGTTCATCCTGAGCCAGGATCGAACTCTCCGTCCAAAATATATGGGCCTCGAGCCCGTCCGGTCCTCTCAGTCATCGCTGATCGGTTCCGTTCGATTCATATGGTTCTATTAGATAGGAAAAGGAATTTCTCGGGGCCGCCTCTCGGCGGCCTTGCGAAAAACAAATCCAAGTTAGACCATTTCAAATGGTTCGATGTCTGCCCGGATGCGACACTTGAAGTGTCCATCCTCGCAGTATCCGGTTCTCAAGGTGCACGCCTGCGCGGCTGATCCGGTCCGACCGGGCCGCGCGGCAAGGAGATATATTGCCAGACCGGAGGGGCGCCGTGGGCGGGAATCATGGCGTACACATTTCCTACACATATAAGTACTCTCTGCTGGCTGGTTAAAAACAGGAGGGGACCTCGCTTCCGAGATCCCCTCTTTCGTCTATCTCTAGTAATAGACTCTTAAATGCCTTATGCCAGCAGCTTGCGACCGGACTCCTCAATCGCGTCAAGTGCTGCATCTGCCTCGGCGGCATCCGCGCCCTTAGCGAAGATATACAGCTTAATCTTGGGCTCGGTGCCGGAAGGACGAACAATACCCTTGTTGCCACCCTCAAGATCGAACTCAATGACGTTAGCCTTCGGCAGGCCGTTCACGCAGGTGTTGTAATCCACGACGGCCTCAATCTTGGAACCGGCGAGCTCCGCGGGCGGGTTCTCGCGCAGACCGGCCATGATGCCGGCCATCTTTGCCGCACCCTCTGCGCCCGGATAGCTCAGGGAAATCGTCTTATTGTGATAGTAGCCATACTTCTCGTACAGCTCGTGCATCGCGTCGGCGAGGTTCTTACCCTGCAGCTTGTAATACTGAGCCATCTGGCAAATCAGCAGCGAAGTGCTCACCGCGTCCTTGTCGCGCACGTGATCACCGGCCAGATAGCCGTAACTCTCCTCAAAACCGAAGATAAAGCGATCGACTTCACCGGCATCGGAAAGCGACGTAATGATGTCACCGATGTACTTGAAGCCCGTCAGGCAGCGACGGAGCTCAAAACCATACTCCTCGGCCAGAGCATCGACCATGGCGGAAGAAACAATGGTAGTAACCGCGACCTTCTTGGTGAGATCCTCGCCGCGGGCGGCACGGGTCTTGCAAATATAGTCGAGCAGCAGGACGCCCATCTCATTGCCGGTGAGCAGCAGATAGTCATTGCCATTCTTAACGGCAACGCCAACACGATCGGCGTCGGGATCGGTTGCAAGCAGCAAATCAGGGTGAACCTGCTCGCAGAGATCGATGCCCTTCTGCATGGCCTGACGGATCTCGGGGTTAGGATACGGGCAGGTCGGGAAATCGCCGTTAGGCTCCTTCTGCTCGGGAACAACCGTGACATCGGTGATGCCAGCGCGCTCAAGCACCGTCGTGACGGGAATGAGGCCGGTGCCGTTGAGCGGAGTGTAGACGAGCTTAAGCGGAGCGCCAGCGATCTCCTCGGCAGAAAGGTTAGTCACACCGCGGGCGAGAACGGCGTCGTAATAACGCTCGAGGCACGAGTCATCAATCCATTTAACCAGACCCTGCTCAAGAGCCTCATCGAAGTCCATGGACTTCACGCCGGTGAACGTATCGGTCTCGGCGATAGCCTTAGAAATTGCATCGGCGGCCTCGCTGGTGATCTGGCAGCCGTCGGGACCATAGGCCTTATAGCCGTTATACGGCGCCGGGTTATGGCTAGCGGTCATGCAAATGCCACCGGAGCACTTAAGATCACGAACGGCCCAGGAGAGCGTCGGAACAGGAGAAATCTTGGGATACACGAGGGCGGTCACGCCATTTGCCGCAAGAATGGCAGCTGTCGTCTTAACGAACAGCTCACCTTTATTGCGGCTATCGCGAGCGATGGCGACCGTCGGATGCTCGAAGGTCGCATTGAGGTAGTCAGCGAATCCCTGGGTCGCACGACCGACCGTATAGATATTCATACGGTTAGTGCCCGCACCGATAGTGCCGCGAAGGCCGGCAGTACCGAAGGCGAGATCTTGGAAGAAAGCGTCGGTGATGGCGTCTTCGTCACCCTGCTCCTTCATTGTGTTGAGCTCAGCGAGGAGCTCCTCGTCCTTGACGTTGGCAATCCAAGTATCAAGCAGCTCATGAACATCTGCCATGTGAGTCCTTCCGTCACAATCAATAAAACAACCCGTGTAAAACAGGACAAGCGCATCAGCGCGCTAAAGCAAATATTAGTCCATTGAGAACAGAGAACCGGCCACAGAACGGTGAACGTTTATATTCACCGGTAGATGATTGGATTGATTTAATTGCTTAGTGAATGCCGCCTTTAACGCAAAAAAGGGGGAGGCCGCGAGGCCTCCCCCTTCTTCAGTTCAAGCGCACGGCTCGGTGCCGTCCACCGGTCAGCGGCGCCCTGGCCTCCCACGGGCTGACCCCGCAGTACTCTCGGCGCGATGGGGCTTAGCTTCCGGGTTCGGAACGGGACCGGGCGTGCCCCCCATGCTCTGGCCGCTGACCGGTGGGCGGCGCCCACCGTTACGGTGTCCGGATGTCTCTCTCACGTGCCCTGGGGGCCGCATGGCGTATAGGGGGGAGTGACTCGGGGGCATCCTCGTGCCCGGACCGCGCAAGCGCTAAGTCCCGCGGGCCGCGAGGTGCGGTTCCGGAAGAGCTCGGGCGATTAGTGCGGCTCGGCTGAGGACGTCGCCGTCCTTGCACCTGCCGTCTATCGACCAGGTAGTCTACCTGGGCCCTTACCGGAAGGAGAACTAATCCCTGGAACGGCTTCCCGCTTAGATGCCTTCAGCGGTTATCCGCGCCGCACGCGGCTACCCGGCCGTGCCGTTGGTCGACAACCGGTTCACCGGAGGTGCGTCCACCCCGGTCCTCTCGTACTGGGGGCAGCCTCCATCGATTCTCCTGCGCCCACGGAGGATAGGGACCGAACTGTCTCACGACGTTCTGAACCCAGCTCGCGTACCGCTTTAAACGGCGAACAGCCGTACCCTTGGGACCTGCTCCACCCCCAGGATGCGATGAGCCGACATCGAGGTGCCAAACCTTGCCGTCGATGTGGACTCTTGGGCAAGATCAGCCTGTTATCCCCGGAGTACCTTTTATCCGTTGAGCGACGGCCCACCCACTCGGGGCCGCCGGATCACTAGAGCCTGCTTTCGCACCTGCTCGGCTTGTGGGCCTCGCAGTCAAGCCCGCTTGTACTCTTGCATTCAAAAGGACGGTTGCCGACCGTCCCGAGCGGACCTTCGCGCGCCTCCGTTACCCTTTAGGAGGCGACCGCCCCAGTCAAACTGCCCGCCTGGCACGGTCCCCGAGCCGGTTGACGGCCTCGGGTTAGGACGCCGGTCGCGCGAGGGCAGTATTCCAAGGGCGGCTCCCCGGGGGCTGGCGCCTCCGGATCTTAGCCTCCTGCCTATCCTCTACACGCGGGACCAGCGGCCAATGCCAAGCTGCAGTGAAGGTTCACGGGGTCTTTCCGTCCTTCCGCGGGTAAGTCGCATCTTCACGACCAGTGCAATTTCACCGGGTCCATGGTCGAGACAGCGCCCAAGTCGTTGCGCCTTTCGTGCAGGTCGGAACTTACCCGACAAGGAATTTCGCTACCTTAGGACCGTTATAGTTACGGCCGCCGTTTACCGGGGCTTGGCTTCGGGGCTTCGCGCGATGCGCTAACTCCTCCGCGTGACCTTCCGGCACCGGGCAGGCGTCAGACCCTATACGTCGCCTTGCGGCTTCTGCAGAGTCCTGTGTTTTTGGTAAACAGTCGCTTGGGCCTCTCCACTGCGGCCCGCCTCCGCTCCCGGAGCAAGTCCGTTCACGTACGCGCGGGCACCCCTTCTCCCGAAGTTACGGGGCCATTGTGCCGAGTTCCTTGACCATGGTTGACCCGATCGCCTCGGTATGTTCTACCCACCCACCTGTGTCGGTTTGCGGTACGGGCGCGCACGCGCCTGCCTAGGGGTTTTTCTAGGGACCTCGGGCTCACTCGCTTCGCTCAGTCGCTTCGTCCGGAGCCTCGCCCTCGTGCGGACCGGATTTCCCTGGTCCGCGGGCCGCGCTCCATCACGGGGACGTCCAGAACCCCGCCGAGCCACCCCCATCCGTCGCCCCGTCGGTCGTAGCGCCGCGTGCGCGGTGCAGGAATGTCTGCCTGCTGCGCGTCGGCTACGCCTTCCGGCCTCGCCTTAGCCCCCGACTGACCCTGGGAGGATTAGCCTTGCCCAGGAAACCTCGGGTTCACGGCGGACGAGTTACTCTCTCGTCTCTCGCTACTCATGCCAGCATTCTCACTCCCATGCGCTCCACCGTCGGTCGCCCTGACGGCTTCTCCGCCCATGGGAAGCTCCCCTACCGATTCTGTAAATCAAAATCCCGCCGCTTCGGTGTCCAGCTTAGCCCCGTGTATTGTCGGCGCATGTCCACTCGACCAGTGAGCTGTTACGCACTCTTTGAATGGATGGCTGCTTCTAAGCCAACATCCTGGTTGTCTGGGCGGACGCACATCCTTTGCCACTCGGCTGGAACTTGGGGACCTTAGCGGGCGGTCCGGGCTGTTTCCCTCTCGAGCACACAGCTTAGCCCACATGCTCTGACTGCCGCGCTCTGGGCCGCCGGCATTCGGAGTTCGGTTGGATTCGGTAGGCGGCGAAGCCCCCTCGTCCATCCGGTGCTCTACCTCCGGCGGTGAACGCGCGACGCTAGCCCTAAAGCTATTTCGGGGAGAACGAGATATCTCCGGGTTTGATTGGCCTTTCACCCCTATCCGCAGGTCATCGCCGCCGTTTTCAACCGACGTGCGTTCGGCCCTCCACGGGGTCTTACCCCCGCTTCAGCCTGCCCACGGATAGCTCACCCGGCTTCGCGTCCGCGGCGCGGGACTCAAGTCGCCCTGTTAAGGCTCGCTTTCGCTTCGGCTCCCTTTCGGTTAACCTCGCCCCGCGCCAGCGACTCGCTGGCTCATTCTACAAAAGGCACGCCGTCACACCATAAAGGTGCTCCGACTGCTCGTGGGCGCACGGTTTCAGGTACTGTTTCACTCCCCTCCCGGGGTGCTTTTCACCTTTCCCTCACGGTACTGGTGCGCTATCGGTCACAGGGTAGTACTCAGGCTTGGATGGTGGTCCACCCAGGTTCGGACCGGGTTTCACGTGCCCGGCCCTACTCAGGGACCGCGTCGCGCCGTCCGGTCTGGGTTCGCGTACGGGGCTGTCACCCGCTGCGGCCGGCCCTCCCATGCCGTTCCGCTCCCCAGCCGGACCTGCGCCCGGGGGCGGCAGCCCCCGGATGCGCGGCCCTGCAACCCCGCCGGCGGAACCCCTGCCGGGTATCCCCGCTCGACGGTTTGGCCATCGGTCCCCTTTCGCTCGCCGCTACTCGGGGAGTCTCGAGATTGATTTCCTCTCCTCCGGGTACTTAGATGTTTCAGTTCCCCGGGTTGTCCTCCCGGCCCCTATGCGTTCAGGGTCGGGATATCCGTACCTCTACGGATGGGTTCGCCCATTCGGAGACCCCCGGGTCGAAGGATGTGTGCTCCTCGCCGGGGATTATCGCAGCTTGCCGCGTCCTTCATCGGCTCCCTGTGCCAAGGCATCCGCCGTGCGCCCGTGGTATCTTGCGGGACCGCTCCGGGCCCGCGGGATATCCACGTGTCGCTAAATTAAATTAATTAATCGATATCATGAATAGCGCTCGTATGTCGCAATTCGGGTATCTCATACCGCGGCACAGTGTCCTCACTGTGCTCGCGATCAGATGCTCCTCACTCATATATAAGTGAATTCTTCTTGTTTGGATCGGATGAATGATTGCTATCATTCTGTCTTTAAATCGCAGAAAAGAATCGAGTCTGGAAGAATTGGATCTTCCATCTCTCTCCTATCGCTATGCGGCTCTCAAGGTACGCGGGTGCGACCCCGGGGACCGGGTGCTGCGGGGACTTCATCCTGGCGGGACATCTACCGGACGGGCTCCTGCCCTCTATTCGAGTTAAAGTGTTTCTCTCTAAGAATTTATCTCCCTAGAAAGGAGGTGATCCAGCCGCACCTTCCGGTACGGCTACCTTGTTACGACTTCACCCCCCTCACCCTCCACACCTTCGGCGCCTCCCCCCTTGACGGTTGGGCCGGCGACTTCGGGTGCAGACGACTCGGGTGGTGTGACGGGCGGTGTGTACAAGGCCCGGGAACGCATTCACCGCGGCATGCTGATCCGCGATTACTAGCAACTCCGACTTCATGGGGGCGGGTTGCAGCCCCCAATCCGAACTGGGGCCGGCTTTCCGGGATCCGCTCCCCCTCGCGGGGTGGCATCCCTCTGTACCGGCCATTGTAGCACGTGTGCAGCCCAGGGCATAAGGGGCATGATGACTTGACGTCGTCCCCGCCCTCCTCCGCCTTGACGGCGGCGGTCCCGCGTGGGTTCCCGGCATCACCCGATGGCAACACGCGGCGGGGGTTGCGCTCGTTGCGGGACTTAACCCAACATCTCACGACACGAGCTGACGACAGCCATGCACCACCTGTATGGGCTCCTCTCGGCCACGGGGTCTCCCCCGCTTCACCCATATGTCAAGCCCTGGTAAGGTTCTTCGCGTTGCTTCGAATTAAGCCACATGCTCCGCTGCTTGTGCGGGCCCCCGTCAATTCCTTTGAGTTTTAGCCTTGCGGCCGTACTCCCCAGGCGGGACGCTTAATGCGTTGGCTGCGGCACGGGGGGATCGTCCCCCCACACCTAGCGTCCATCGTTTACGGCTGGGACTACCAGGGTATCTAATCCTGTTCGCTCCCCCAGCTTTCGCGCCTCAGCGTCGGTCTCGGCCCAGAGGGCCGCCTTCGCCACCGGTGTTCCACCCGATATCTGCGCATTCCACCGCTACACCGGGTGTTCCACCCTCCCCTACCGGACCCAAGCCGCGGAGGTTCCGGGGGCTTCGGGGGGTTGAGCCCCCCGCTTCGACCCCCGGCCTGCCGGGCCGCCTACGCGCGCTTTACGCCCAATGAATCCGGATAACGCTCGCCCCCTACGTATTACCGCGGCTGCTGGCACGTAGTTAGCCGGGGCTTCTTCTGCAGGTACAGTCTTGACTCTTCCCTGCTGAAAGCGGTTTACGACCCGAAGGCCTCCGTCCCGCACGCGGCGTCGCTGCGTCAGGGTTCCCCCCATTGCGCAAGATTCCCCACTGCTGCCTCCCGTAGGAGTCTGGGCCGTGTCTCAGTCCCAATCTGGCCGGTCGGTCTCTCAACCCGGCTACCCGTTGTCGGCACGGTGGGCCGTCACCCCGCCGTCTACCTGATGGGCCGCGGAGCCATCCCCTCCCGTCGGGGCTTTAGCCGGGGTGCCATGCGGCACCCCGGGGTATCCGGTATTACCCGTCCTTTCGGGCGGCTATCCCGGGGGAGGGGGCAGGTTCTCCACGTGTTACTCAGCCGTTCGCCACTCGCTTCTGCCCGAGGGCAGGTGCCGTTCGACTTGCATGTGTTAGGCGCGCCGCCAGCGTTCATCCTGAGCCAGGATCGAACTCTCCGTCCAAAATATATGGGCCTCGAGCCCGTCCGGTCCTCTCAGTCATCGCTGATCGGTTCCGTTCGATTCATATGGTTCTATTAGATAGGAAAAGGAATTTCTCGGGGCCGCCTCTCGGCGGCCTTGCGAAAAACAAATCCAAGTTAGACCATTTCAAATGGTTCGATGTCTGCCCGGATGCGACACTTGAAGTGTCCATCCTCGCAGTATCCGGTTCTCAAGGTGCACGCCTGCGCGGCTGATCCGGTCCGACCGGGCCGCGCGGCAAGGAGATATATTGCCAGACCGGAGGGGCGCCGTGGGCGGGAATCTGGGCGTACACATTTCCTACACAATTGTGCCATCAATTGACGTTTGCCAGTTGTTAGCTACCGCTCGCCGAGCGCATCTTTATATAAAGCAGCCCCATGGCTAGAGCCGATATGCGCCCCTGGCCAAATCGCAGCCGGCATCCAGTAACTCATCGCGCTCCTCCACCGAAAAGCCCTCGGCGTACACGCGCACCACCGGTTCGGTTCCACTGGGACGGACCAGCAGCCAGGTATCGTCCCCGAATGCCAGGCGCAAACCATCCATATGACTTACGCTCTGCGGCGCCTTGCCGCATATCGACTTGGGATTCACGCCGGGAAGCAGCGTGCGCAACGTCTCGGCATCCTCGGCCTCAAGCCGCAAATCTCGACGTCCGTAGCTCGTCTTGCCAAAGCTCGCCTCGAGCTGATCGATGAGCACGCCCAAGGGCGCACCGGTCTTGGCCATGAGCTCGCACAAAATCAGACAGGCAAGAATGCCATCACGCTCGGGCATGTGCGCTGCGATACCGATGCCGCCGGCCTCTTCGCCACCCACGAGGACACCGCCCTTCTTCATCTCGGCCGCTATATATTTAAAACCGACGGGCTTGATGACCACGCGGCAGCCAAGCGCTTCGGCAACGCGACGCACAAGCGTGGAGCAAGAAAGGTTGACGACGACGCGTCCCTCCAGATTGCGATACTGGACCAAGTCGCCCAAAACGAGCGCCATGATCTGATGCGGATGTATATATCTACCGCGCTCATCAACCGCGCCGATGCGATCGGCGTCGCCATCAGTCACCAGGCCGGCGCACGCCCCGTCCTCGACAACCACACGCTCACAAGCATCCACCCACGGCTCAACCGGGTCGGGACAAATATCTCCCCTATCGGTCGTCTCGCCGGCATGAATCTCGTGGACTTCGACGCCAAGCTCTCGAAGCAAGTCGGCAAGATATCCCTGAGCCGCTCCGCCCATGGGGTCAACCACCACACGCAAACGCGCAGCGCGAATGGCATCTGCATCGACAAACGATGCCACCGCTCGCATATAGTCGGGAATGATATCTGCCGTGCGGTATTGCCCCTCGAGCCCCAGCGGCTCGGTGGCCATCGTCTCCTCGAGCTCTTCGATGACATCCTGGTTGGCCGTCGAACCATCGCCCATCCGCAGCTTGAGACATAGATAGCCCTGCGGATGATGTGAGCCCGTCACCATGAGCGCGCCGCACGCCTCGCCGTCATACGCGGCCGCCCACGTAAGAGCGGGAGTCGGCACCGGCCGAGACACGAGCACGGCATCGAGCCCGTGGGCGGCAATCACACCCGCCGCGAGCTCGGCAAACTCGCGCGCTTGCGGTCGCGTGTCAAATCCTACATATACCGTTTTACCGGGATTCGTCTTTTGCCACAGCCCGCCGATAGCATCGGTGACACGAGCGACGTTGTCGATAGTAAAGTCTCCGTCGACGCGAGCTCGCCAACCGTCAGTTCCAAAGTGAATTATCGCGCACACGCGCAGACACCTCGCAGTGTTTGGATCATGGTACGCATGAGGTATACCCGCAATGGGCATCCGACAAGCCGCCGACACGCTCGTTCACCGTTTAGGCAAAAGCCGCCGAGGTGCGCACCGGCAACAAAAAAACCGCCGGGGGGCGGTGATTCGAAACTCCTATTTTAGGGCTCTATATATCGAGCGCATCTGCCAGAGCGGCCGTCGTAACCGCTGTGGTTCCGCAGCAGCTGCCTACCATTGCGGCGCCTGCCCGCTTCCATTCGACACATGCGCGAGCGAAGGCTTCGGGGTCCTCGCGCCACACGAGCCCATCCTGTGTCTGAACCGGATTTCCCGCGTTGGGCCGAACCGTAACGGGAGTGGTGGCCGTGGCGACCATCCTTGGCACCGCGGCAGTAGCCGCTGTCAGGGAGCAGCAATTGACCCCAACCGAGTTCGCACCGTGCTTCTCGGCATACAAGATGGCACCTTCGATGTTTAGGCCATCGCCCAGCAGGTCGCCCTTGTCATCAATAGCAAAACTCACCAGAACGGGCATGCCGTCAGCGGCATCATGGGCACCGGCGAGCACGGGCTGCAGATTGCGGATCGACGTGACTGTCTCGACCAGGAGACCGTCGACGCCGGCGTTGAGCAAGGCGGACGCCTGCTCACGAGCGTTTGCGCGGATCTCTCGATACTCGAGAGAATCCTCGACGAACCACTCAATGGCAATAGGGCCCATAGACCCCAACAGGAGCTGAGGATTTGCCTGGCGGGCATCGTCGACCGCCCCGCGATTGACCTCCGCCATGGATGGGGCGATTTCATCTTGATCGAGCGCGTGGCCCGACGCCTGAAACGTGTTTGTGATGAGCACCTGCGCGCCAGCGGCGGCGTACAGTCGATGGATACGGGAAACCGTCTGCGGTTCGGCGAGGTTCCAAAATGCCGGCGGAATATCGGCGGCACCGCACTCGCTCAGCAATACGCTGCCCATGGGACCCTGCGCCAGCAATGTCTCACTGGCAAGTCGGTGCATAAGTTCCTCGCCGCCAAAGCGGTTGTAATAACTCGTATCCATATATCCCGCTATTCCTCGACGCTGATTCCCTGCTTTTCGAGATAGGCGAGCCAGCGGTTCATCGTGTCCTCGGAAAGCGCGTGCTCCATCATGCAGGCCTCGGTATCGGCACACTCAAAGTCGACGCCGAGTTCCTGGACCAAAAACGTGCGGATCAGGCGATGGCGATACCAGATAGCCGAGCCGACCTTGCGTCCACGGTCAGTCAGGATAACTTTGCCGTAGTGAGACTGCTCGACAAGCTCGGATGCCTTGAGAGCCGAAACCGCCTTGTTGACCGATGCCTTCGAGACGCCAAGGCGCTGTGCGATATCGACCGATCGCACGCCATTGGTCTCCCCATCTTCGCTTTCGATGCGAACCATGCACTCCAAGTAGTCTTCGTTCGCCACCGTTAGGCGTAGCTCGCGCGAGCTATTTGTCGTATCCATGAACATCCGTCCCTTCTGCATTCAATGGCTGATTCTACCCCATCCAAGCGTCGCGGTATGCCGCGGCATACCGTGCTAGAGTTCTTGTTGCACACGACGACCAAGATTGGAGCGGTCTTTATGGAAAACACCACCACGAACCCCGACGTCCTCGAGCGTTTTTTGCGCTATGTCCAGATCAACACGCAGTCCGAGGATGCCAACTGCGACCAGGTGCCGTCGAGCACCGTCCAGTTTGACCTTGCCAACGTGCTTGCCGAGGAGCTGCGCGAGCTGGGTGCGACCGATGCCCATGTAACCGAAAACGCCTATGTCTGCGCGCACATTCCCGCTAGCGCCGGTTCCGAGAATAAGCCCGCCCTGGGCCTGATCGCGCACCTCGATACCACCGAGGTCGCGCCGGGCGCCGGCGTAGCGCCGCACATCGTGCACTACGAGGGCGGCGACCTGGTTTGTGGCATCGTTGACGGCAAGCCCGTGTCCATGAGCACCGCCAAGCTTCCCGCCCTCAACGATCTGGTGGGTGAGGACCTTGTCTGCTCCGACGGAACTACGCTGCTGGGAGCCGACGACAAGGCGGGTGTCGCCGAAATCATGGCACTCGTCGCTCGCATCGCGCAGGATCCCTCCCTGCCCCACCCCGCGCTCGGCATTTGCTTCTGCCCGGACGAGGAAATCGGTCACGGTGCTGAGCTGTTGGATATCGAGGCCTTCGGCTGCAAGTACGCCTACACGGTAGACGGCGGTCCGGTTGGCGAGCTTGAGTGGGAGTGCTTCAATGCCGCCGAGGCAACCGTTCGCTTTGAGGGCCAGTCCATTCACCCCGGCGACGCCAAGGGCCGCATGGTCAACGCGAGCAACCTGTTCTGCGACTTCAATGCCCTGCTCCCCTACGAGCAGCGTCCGGAATACACCGAGGGCTACGAGGGCTTCTATCACCTTGAGGGCGTCTCGGCAACGGTCGACCATGCCACGGCGCGCTATATCGTCCGTGATCACGATGCCGCTAAGTTCCAGCAGAAGCTCGAGCTGATGGATGCCGCCGCCGCACTGCTCAACCAGCGACTGGGCGAGGAGCGCGTAACGGTCGAGATTAAGCACCAGTACCGCAACATGGCCGAGATCGTCCGCGACTACCCGGAGCTGATCGATGTCGCCAAGGATGCCTTCCTTGCCTGCGACGTCGAGCCCCAGGTGCTGCCGATTCGCGGCGGCACCGACGGCGCCCAGCTGTCGTTCCGTGGCCTGCCCTGCCCCAACCTCTCGACAGGCGGTTACTGCTACCACGGCGTCAACGAGTTTGTCCCGGTCAGCTCACTCGTCAAGATGACCGACGTCCTGCAGGAGCTTGTCGCCCGTTTCGCATAAGACTGGCCGCATAAGCCCAAAAGACGAATCGCCCCGTCCTCAACCGAGAACGGGGCGATTTTTGGTGCAAGGAGTGTAGTCGGCATCGCTGGTTGAATCAACGTCAGCGAGCGACGTCCAGAGCGAACAAGTTGGCATGAAAAAGGCAGGGCATTGACCTTCTGGTCATGCCCTGCCTTTTGAATGACAAATTGTCGCTCTGGGCGGCGCGCAGCGTCGAGCCGTTACGCGGGCTGGTAAGCCCGCGTAACTCTAATAGTTGGCTTCGTAGCCGTTGCCGTCGCCGGTGGGCTCTTCGTAGTTATCGGAGCCGTCGCCCGAATCGTCGGAATCGTCCGAGCCACCCGACGAGGTCGCCGTGCCATATGCGTAGTCCTCGGACGTATTGTTGTTGAGGTCACCGATCGTGGAGCTGGAGCCGTCGGAAAGGCCCATGGTGTTGGGGCCCTTGGGATCCTCACCGGCTTCGACACGGGCCATCATTTCCTTAAGCTCGTCTTCGTAGACAAAGACATAGCTCACACCGTCGATCATAGTGCTGCCGTCGGCATACGAGGGCAGGTTGGCCGAGTAGATGCCATCGACATCCATGCCGCGCATGGCATTGACCGTAGAGACGATATCCTGAACGCTCATATCGGTTACGAGCATGTCGGACAGCGAGTTGACCAGATCAAAGATCTTGGTGGCATCAAAGTTGTTGAGGATCTGGTTGGCGAGGGCGCCAAGTACCTGACGCTGATGGCGCATGCGCGTGTAGTCGCCGTCGGCATAGATGTAGCGGCAGCGGGCATAGGTAAGGGCGGTGGCGCCGTCCATATGCTGCTGACCAGCGGTAATCTTAATATCCAGGTGCTCGGGGTCGTCAACATCATCGGTTGCGTTAATGTCGATACCGCCAACCGAATCAATCAGCGCCTGCATACCGTCGAAGCTGACCTCGGCATAGTGGGAAATCTGAACACGGCACAGCTCGTTGACCGCCTCGACCATGGCCTCGGCGCCGCCAACGGTATGGCAGGCGTTGATCTTCATGGTCTCGCCCTTGTACTCGACCTTGGTGTCGCGCGGAACGGAAATGAGCGTCGCCTGCTTTTGCGTGGGGTCGATGCGTGCCAGGATAATCGAGTCGGCACGATACGTATCCTCGCCCGGACGGCCGTCGGTGCCAAGAAGCAGCACGTAGAACGGATCCTTTGCCTCATCGGTGTCAACCAGAACCCGACGCAGATTGTCGGTAATGACATTAGAATCGCCGAGCTTGCCCATAATGGTGGCAAACCACAGGCCGGCAGCGGTAGTGGCACTCAGCAGCACGCCAAGCACGACAATGAGCGCGACGTGACGAATCGTGTGGCTACGACGACGTTGGCGAGCGCGCTCGGAATAGCGAGCCACGTTATCGCGACTGTAGATCTTGGCCTGCGCACCAGTTGAGGGTCTTCGGGTGGTGGTATCCGCGAGGGGCTTTTTATTAAACATAGGCAACCTGTATTAGTAGATGACGGGATCGGGGACGGTAGCATGCTCGACATGCGCGCCGAGCGCCTGCAGCTTTTCGACAAACTGCTCGTAGCCGCGCTTGATGTGATGAATGGCCGAAACCTCGGTCGTCCCGTCGGCGATCAAGCCCGCTACGACGAGGGCCGCTCCGCCACGCAGATCGGGCGAGGTAACCTGTGCACCCGAGAAGCCCTTGACGCCATGAATCATGGCGTGATGGCTCTCGATACGAATGTCGGCACCCATGCGCACCAGCTCAGAGGCAAACATAAAGCGATTCTCGAAGATGTTTTCGGTAATAACGGAACTGCCATCGGCAAGGGCGGAGAGTACCATAATCTGCGCCTGCATGTCGGTCGGGAAACCGGGGAACGGAAGCGTCTGGATATCGACCGGCTTGATACGCTCGGCACGGTTCACATGGACGCCGTCGTCGGTACGCTCGCAGTCGATACCCATGAGCTCCATCTTCTTGAGCACCATGCCCAAGTGAATGGGGCAAAAGCCCATGACATCGACACCGCGATCGTCGGCCATCAACGCACCGGCAACGATAAAGGTACCGGCCTCGATGCGGTCGCCCACTACGCGATGGGTAACAGGATGCAGTTCTTCCACGCCCTCGATGGTCACGACGGGCGTACCCGCGCCGACAATCTTGGCGCCCATCTCGTTGAGCATGTTGGCGAGATCGACGATCTCGGGCTCGCGGGCGGCATTGTCGATAACCGTGGTGCCCTGCGCGCGCACGGATGCCATGATGAGGTTCTCGGTCGCACCGACGCTGGCGAACTCGAGCGTGACGGTGGTACCGCGCAGACCTTGGGGCGCATTAGCGTTGATGTAGCCGTGGGCGGTATCGAACTCAACGCCCAGGGCCTCAAGACCAAGAATGTGCATATCGATCTTGCGAGCACCCAGGTTGCAGCCGCCCGGCATGGCGATCTTGGCGCGATGGAAGCGACCCAGCAGGGGTCCCATCACGGCGGTGGAAGCACGCATCTTGGCAACGAGCTCGTAGGGGGCCTCCCAAGAATCGACCTGAGAGGTATCAATCTCGAGCGTGTGCTCGTCAAGGACATCGATTGTGGCGCCCATACCCTTGAGCACCTTGCCCATCACGTGGACATCGGAAATATCGGGCACGTTCTGCAGCGTCGTCTTGCCCGGCGCCAGAAGCGTTGCCGCCATGAGTTTGAGCGCGGAGTTCTTGGCGCCCGAAACGGGCACAGAGCCTCCGATGGCGTGGCCACCCTCAACGCGGATAATATCCAAGGTCTACCCTTTCAAAAAGCATGCCCGGGATGGCTGGGCCATCCCGGGCATGATGTGTTCGCAAATGGTCGAACGCTAAATCGTTTGACTATTGGGCAAGCTTGAGCTTACACCATGCGATTTCATTATAGAGGTAGGCGCGGCGTGCATCATCCTCCGACAAATTACCCAGCTTCTCTTCAAAACCTTGAATATCAGCTTTAAGCTTGTCGGCATCGACGGTCGCCAAATCGCAAGCGCGCTCGGCGAGAACGGTCACGACATCGTCCGCAACCTGGGCATAGCCGCCGGCCACGGCAAACGTGTGGTCGACAGTGCCCATGGCCTTATCGGAAACGCGAACGTAACCGCGGTCGATCGTGCAGATCTCGCTGGAGTGAGCAGGCAGAACGCCAAACTCGCCATCCGTGGACGGAATCGACACAAACGCAGCGTCGCCCTCATAGGCGCAGCTCACGGGGCACACGATGCGGATACGCATAACCTACTTCTCCCCCATCTTGCGGGCGCGCTCGCGCACGTCCTCAATCGTGGAAGCATAGCGGAAAGCCTGCGCGGGCAGGTCATCGGCCTTGCCGTCGACAATCTCGCCGAAGGAGCGGACGGTATCCTCGACGCGGACGTAGACACCGGGGTTGCCGGTGAACTTCTCGGCGACGTGGAAGGACTGCGAGAGGAACTGCTGGATCTTACGGGCACGGTTGACCGTAAGGCGCTGCTCCTCGGACAGCTCGTCCATACCCAGGATGGCGATGATGTCCTGAAGGTCGGAGTACTCCTGCAGGAGCTCCTGGACCTTGACGGCGACACGGTAGTGCTCCTCGCCGACGATCGAGGGATCGAGAGCGTCGGAGGAAGACGCGAGCGGGTCGATAGCCGGGAACAGGCCGAGCGACGAAATACTACGCGAAAGAACCGTGGTGGCATCGAGGTGCGTAAACGTCGTGGCAGGCGCCGGGTCGGTCAGGTCGTCTGCGGGGACGTAGACAGCCTGGACGGAGGTAATGGAGCCCGTCTTGGTCGAGGTAATGCGCTCCTGGAGGTCGCCCATCTCGGTTGCCAGCGTGGGCTGGTAACCAACGGCGGACGGCATACGGCCCAGCAGTGCGGAAACCTCGGAACCTGCCTGGGAGAAGCGGAAGATGTTGTCAATGAACAGCAGGACGTCCTGGCCACGATCACGGAAATACTCAGCGGTGGTAAGGCCGGCCAGACCGATGCGCAGACGCGCTCCGGGCGGCTCGTTCATCTGACCATAGACCAAGCAGGTCTTGTCGATAACGCCAGACTCGCTCATCTCGAGGAACAGGTCGGTGCCCTCGCGGGTACGCTCGCCGACGCCGGTGAACACCGAGGTGCCGCCGTGCTCCTGGGCGAGGTTGTTGATGAGCTCCTGAATCAGAACGGTCTTGCCGACGCCGGCGCCGCCGAACAGGCCTGTCTTGCCGCCACGGATGTAGGGCTCGAGCAGGTCGACGGCCTTGATGCCGGTCTCGAAGATCTCGGTCTTGGTGGTGAGCTCGTCGAAACGGGGCGCTGCATGGTGGATGGGGTAGAACTCCTCCACCTCGGGCATGGGCTTGCCGTCGACGGGCTTGCCCATGACATTCCAAATGCGGCCGAGCGTCTTGGGGCCGACCGGCATCTTCATGGGCTCACCGGTATCGGTGGCGATGAGGCCGCGCTGCAGGCCGTCGGTCGAGGACATGGCGACCGTGCGGACGACGCCGCCCGGAAGCTGGCTCTCGACCTCGAGGATCGTGCTCAGATGACCGATCGGGGTCTCGGCCTCGACCGTGAGCGCGTTGTAGATCGGGGGCACCGCGCCGTCAAACTTGACGTCGACGACAGGGCCGATGATACGAACGATGCGACCATCACCGGCAGTCGTCTTCTTGGTGGCTTCCTCGACCGCAAGCTTTACGGTGTTATTAGCCATTACTGTTCCTCCAATGCTGAGGCTCCGCCGACGATCTCGTTAATCTCGGTCGTGATCGAAGCCTGACGCACGCGACTATACGTGCGGGTAAGGGTCGAGATGATCGCGGTGGCGTTTTCCGTCGCGGAGTGCATGGCCTTGCGGCGTGCACCCTGCTCGGCAGCCGCCGAATCGATCAGGGCCTGGTAGATGACCGTCAGGATATACGACGGTACAAGCTTGCCGAGAACATGCTCGGGAGAGGGCACGAACTCGAACGTGGACGAGATGCGCTTAGGGGCGTCGGTCTCGTTCTTACGCGGACCGTGGGCCATAGCGATCATCTCGGGATCGAGCGGCAGCAAGTGCTCGACGCGAAGCTCCTGATCCACGCGGTTCTTGGCGTGGTGGTAGACAAGCTCGACACGGTCAAGCTCACCGGCACGATACGCATCGCAGATATGAGAGGAAATCATGCGAGCCTGATTGAAATCGGGCTCGGAGGAATTGCCCTCAAAGTGCATGATGACGTTCGCGCGGTCGCGGAAATACGTGGCCGGCTTGCGTCCGCACGCAATGATCTCGCACTCGATGCTATTGTTCGCCCAAGAAGCGGCGAGCTTTTCGGCCGTGCGCTCCACCGTCGTATTGAAACCGCCGGCAAGGCCGCGGTCCGAAGCAATGACGACAATCAGGCCGCGCTTTACCGTCTCATGCCTCTGCAGCATGGGGTCGGTACCCGAGCAGGAGGCGTCGCCGGCAACCGTCAACATGACGTCGGTCAGCGCCTCCTTATAGGGCTCGGCCTGCTTGGAGCGATCGAGGGCACGACGAATCTTGGCCGTAGAGACCATTTCCATCGTGCGCGTGATCTGCTTGGTCGTGGTAACCGAGGAGATTCGCTTCTTAATGTCGCGAAGGTTGGCCATAGGGCTTAGTTCTCCTCTGATCCAGTCGTATCGGCATGGTGCTTTGCCATGAACTGCTGCTTAAAGTCGCCGATGACGCGCAGGAGCTCAGCCTTGGTGTCATCGTCGATCTTCTTGGCGCGAACCTTGTCGAGCAACGAGCCAAAACCGTTGTCCATGTACTCGATGAGCTCGGCACGGAAGGGAAGCACGTCGGCGATCTCGAGATCGTCGAGGAAGCCCTCGTTGCCGGCAAACAGCGTAACGATCTGCTCGGAAACCTCAAACGGCTTGTAGCGCGGCTGCTTAAGGAGCTCGGTCATGCGAGCGCCGTGGGTAAGCTGCTTCTGCGTAGCCTCGTCAAGGTCGGAGCCGAACTGCGTAAAGCCGGCGAGCTCCTGATATGAAGCGAGGTCCAGGCGAAGGTTGCCGGCAACCTGCTTCATGGCCTTGGTCTGAGCGTCACCACCGACGCGGGACACGGAGATACCCACGTCGACTGCCGGGCGCTGGCCCTGGAAGAAGAGCTCGGACTGCAGGTAAATCTGACCATCGGTAATGGAAATGACGTTTGTCGGAATGTAGGCCGAAACGTCGCCATCCTGGGTCTCGATAATCGGCAGGGCCGTCATGGAGCCGTAACCGTTCTTCTTGGACATCTTGACGGCACGCTCGAGCAGACGAGAGTGCAGGTAGAAGATGTCGCCAGGATAGGCCTCGCGTCCGGGCGGACGATGCAGCGTCAGCGACATCTGACGGTAAGCCACGGCCTGCTTGGACAGGTCATCGTAGATGACAAGCACGTGACCGCCGGGGTTGGTCTCGCTGGCGGGCTTACCGTCCTCGCCGTTGTACATGAAGAACTCGCCGATAGCGGCACCGGCCATAGGCGCGATGTACTGCATAGGGGCAGAATCAGCAGCGGTTGCCGAAACGATGATGGTGTAGTCGAGCGCACCGTGCTGAGCGAGGGTCTCGCGGATGTTAGCAACCGTGGAGGCCTTCTGGCCGATGGCGACATAGATGCAGACCATGCCCTTGCCGCGCTGATTGAGGATAGCGTCGATGGCAATGGCGGTCTTACCGGTCTTACGGTCGCCGATGATAAGCTCGCGCTGGCCGCGGCCGATAGGCACCATGGAGTCGATAGCCAATAGGCCGGTCTGGACCGGCTCGCACACCGGGGTACGGTCGATGACGCCGGGGGCCTTGAACTCGATGGGACGACGGTGCGTGGCGACAATGTCACCCAAACCGTCGATGGGCTGGCCGAGCGGATTGACGACGCGGCCGAGCATTGCACGGCTCACGGGAATATCCATAATGCGGCCAGTGGTGCGGCACTCGTCGCCTTCCTTGATGGAGTCGACGGCACCAAACAGAACGGCGCCGACCTCGTCACGGTCAAGGTTCTGGGCGAGGCCGAATACGGTCTCACCGGTATCGGAGCTCTTGAACTCCAGAAGCTCGCCTGCCATGGCACTCTTGAGGCCGGAGACGCGCGCGATGCCGTCGCCTACCTCGTCGACCGTTGAAACCTCATGCGTATCGACCGTCGCGGAGAGGCTCGTGAGCTGCTCCTGCAGTTTCTTGGCGATATCCTGGGCATTGAGGGTTTCGGACATTAGGCTTCACCTCCGTACGAATTAGCAGAGTTTGCGAGGGTCTCCTGCGCGATGCGCAGCTGCGTCTTGACGGAGATGTCACGACGCTCGCCGCGGGCCTCGAGCACCAGGCCGCCCACGATAGACGGGTCGACCTGCTCGATAAGGAATACCTTGCGGCCGAAGTCCTGCTCGCATTTCTTAGTGATGGTTTGACGCAGCTCGTCGTCGAGCGGGATCGCCGTGGTGACGGTCACGCCCACTACATCCTCGTCTTCCTCGGCAACATACTTAAAGGCAGCTGCCACCTTGGGAAGAAGGTCGAGCTGGTCGCGCTTGGACATGGTGTCGAGCACGGCGATGATCTCGGGGCTGGCGCTAGCCAGGCGCTCGATCATCTCGAGGTCCTCGAACACATGGTTCTCGGCCTTGGCGGCTTCCAAAAGGGAGCGCGCGTAGGTCTCGAGTACCTTGTCCTGATAGCGGCTAGTCGGCATTCAGGCTACCTGCTTCCTGGATGTAGCGCTCGATGAGCTTCTTCTGCTCGGACTCGTCCTCGAGTGCCTCGCCCACGATTTTGGTGGCGACGGCAACGGACAGGTCGGCGATGGAGCTCGCGGCACCGGCGTAGATGGACTTGCGCTCGTCCTCGACGGTCGTGTGGGCCTTGGCGATGATCTCCTCGGCCTCCTTGTGAGCAGCCTCGATGATACGGGCGCGCTCGGACTCGGCGTCCTTACGGGCCTCGAGAACGATGTCGGCAGCCTGACGACGGGCGTCGGTGACGATCGAGTCGGACTCAGCGCGCTTGGCGATGGCCTCCTGCTTGGTCTTCTCGGCCTCGTCGAGGCTCTCCTCGATCTTCTTGCCGCGCTCCTCCATGGTTTTCATGATGCCCGGCAGGGCGACCTTGGCCAGCACGATCCAGATAATCAGGAAGGCGATAAGCGCCGGGATGAACTCCGCCATCTTAGGGATGAGGATGTCCGCACCGGCGGCGCCGTCCTCGGCGAACGCGGAAACCGGCATGAGCAGCGCGGCCGCGGACGCGGAGAGTGCGATCGCGCTCTTCTGGGATGAAAGATTCATACTTGACGCTCCGTGCTATTTAACGATCAGCGCGACAACGAAGCCGATCAGAGCCAGAGCCTCGCCGAAAGCGGAGCCCATGATGAAGACGGTGAACACGCGGCCCTGGACCTCAGGCTGACGGGCCATAGCACCCGTAGCACCCAGAGCAGACAGGCCGATAGCAAGACCAGCGCCGATAACACCGAGACCGTAACCGATAACTCCCACGATTCCTCCTTTGTCGTGCGTGTCTTATTTCACGCAGGATAACCTTTTTATAACTGCCGGGCTCCATGGGTACGGGCACCGGCGGTTTAACGAATTGCCTTACCTTTAAGGCACGAACGGAAGATTACTCCTCCTCCGCGACCTCCTCTGCCTCAGAGACATACACGGCGGTAAGGACCGTGAAGACGTAAGCCTGGATGGCGCCGACCACAAGCTCGATCGCATAAATCAGGATGAGGATGGCAAGCCAGGCCAGCGAAGGCAGGGCGCCGACGGCGTGGGCCGCGGAAACCTGCTGAAGCAGCGGCTGCATGAACATGCTCGCCATGATGGCGAACGAGCCCATGACCACGTGTCCTGCGAACATGTTGCAGAACAGACGGACGGCGAGCGTGACGAGGCGCAGGAAGGTCGAGAAAAGCTCGACGACCCACACGAGCACGTTCATCGGGAAGCTCACGCCCTGCGGGGCGAGGCTCTTGATGTAGCCGATCACGCCGTGAGCCTTGCATCCGTAGTAGATGAAGTACACGAAGGCGAAAATGGCGAGTGCGGCGGTGGAGCCGATTGCGCCGGTGCCGGGCTTCATTCCCGGGATCAGGCCGATCATGTTATTGATCAGGATGAACAGGAAAAGCGAGCACAGGAACGGGAAGTGCTTCTTCCAGTTCTCACCCACGACACCCTTGCCGATATCGTTCTCGACGTACTCGATGATGTACTCGAAACCGTTGACGAAGAAGCCCTTGGGAACCAGGGTCTGCTTCTTCTTGAACACGGCCAGGACGATCAGGAGCACGATCGTGGAGACGATCAGCCAAAACGAGTACTGCGTGATGCCGCAGCTCAGATCGCCCACGACAGGGGTGGAGCTGAACTCGCTGACCAGATGATTAATCTCATCAGGCAGCTTTTCAAAAATTTCCACGACTTACCTTTCGACCTCATGAGGATCTCGCAGCGCCTTGGCGACGCGAACCGCGCAGGCGGCCATAAAGGCCACGAAGCCGATCGCCTCGCCCAGGAGGAACATGCGAAATGCCTCTCCGAACAACACAAACACAACCAAGGTAAAGACAAGCAACGCGATTGCCGAGACCGCGAGACTCACCATACCCTTGAGCATGTCCGCATTCTGCTTATCGTCAAGAACCGGCTTGAGCGTAAAGACAAAGGGAAGGAAGGCAATCGCGCCCGCGATGGCGCCTGCAACGATAGCGAGCAGATCGGCTATCTGAAACACTGGCGTCCTCACTTTCCTTTTTTATCGCCTCACAGGACAGTTCCCGCCAAACATTGGTGACTATTGTACGAGCCAATCGCTAAAGTACAACCGAAAAAGCATCGGTTAATACGCACCTGTTCGTTTTCTTAAGACCTTCTTTATGCCGCAGGTACGGTAATACGTTTTTCTCGAACCCTGCAGGGCAAAACGTCCGTTAACAGGAGTGCGCGCGGTCGTCTTTTGTTCGACCGCGCGCACCATTTCTTCGTATTTTCGACGTTAGCCGGTATGCCCCAGAGATTACAGCGTGCCGTAGATGCGGTCGCCGGCGTCGCCCAGGCCGGGAACGATGTAGGCAGCTTCGTTGAGATGGTCGTCGATGGCGCAGGTATAAATATGTACGTCGGGGTCCTTTTCGGTCAGTGACTTGAGGCCCTCGGGGGCCGCGACGATGCACAGCATGCGGATGTCCTTGACACCGCGCTCGCGCAGGTAGCTGATGGCCATCTCGGCCGAACCGCCCGTGGCGAGCATGGAGTCGACGACCAGGCAGATGCGCTGGTCGATATCCTTGGGCATCTTGCAGTAATACTCATGCGGCTCGTGGGTAACCTCGTCGCGCTCCATGCCGATGTGGCCCACGCGAGCGGAGGGCACCAGGTCGAGGATGCCGTCGACCATGCCAAGGCCCGCACGCAGGATGGGCACGATGGCGAGCTTTTTGCCGGCAAGCTGCTTAAACGTTGCGGTGGTGATGGGGGTCTCGACTTCGACGTCTTCCATGGGCAGGTCGCGCATGGCCTCGTAGCCGTCAAAAAGTGCGAGCTCGCGCACGAGCTGGCGGAACTGGTTGGTGCCGGTGTTTTTGTCGCGCAGGATCGACAGCTTGTGCTGGACGAGCGGCTGATCGACAAGCGTCACACGGGACGTATCGTAGGTGACGGTCATGGGTTGATTGCCCCTTTCGTTGCGGCCGGAAGATGGCCTTGCTGACAAGGCACGCAGCAACGTTGCCGCCGCACGCCATGCATTAGTTTAGCGGTTTGTTGTATCGAGCAGCCCATCGCAGCCCTACTGTGCGGTACTGAGCGAGCGCCTGACTGCATCACACCAGCCCGCAAGGTTTTGTTCGCGGCGCTCGGCGGACATGTGGGGAAGGAAGGTCCTAACGATCTGGGCATTTTGCTCCAGCTCTTCCAGGTCTTCCCAATAGCCGACGGCAAGACCCGCCAAGTACGCGGCACCGATTGCCGTGGTCTCCACCGTCTCGCATTGCAGCACGGGGATATCCAGCAGGTCGGCCTGGAATTGCATGATGAACTCGTTGCGCGAGGCACCGCCATCGACAGACAGGCGCTCGATCGAAAGCCCCACGTCCTGCTCCATGGCGCGCAGCACGTCGTAGCTCTGATATGCCATGGATTCGCAGGCGGCACGTACGATAGTCGCACGGCTCGAGGCGCCGGTCAGACCGCACACGATACCGCGGGCATGCGGGTCCCACCAGGGAGCGCCCAGACCCGCAAAGGCGGGAACGAAGTAGCAGCCCTCGTTGTCGCTAATCGAAGCGGCGAGCTGTGCCGACTCGCTCACGCTCGAGATGATGCCCATGTTGTTGCGAAGCCAGTTCATGGTGGAACCGGCGGCAAAAATAGAGCCCTCGAGCGCATAGCTGACCTTGCCGTCCGCAGCGATACCGATGGTGGAGACCAGGCCATTCTTGGATTCGACGATCTCGTCGCCGGTGTTCATGAGCATAAAGCAGCCCGTGCCATAGGTGTTTTTGGTCTGGCCGGGATGGAAACAGCAGTGTCCGAACAGCGACGCCTGTTGGTCGCCCGCCACACCCATGATGGGCGGCATGTTGGTCATGATGTCGCTCGCGACGCGACCGTAGTCACCGGAGCTCCAACGGACCTCGGGCATCATGGCACGCGGGATGTCGAAGAGAGACAGCAGGTCATCGTCCCAGTCCAACGTATGAATATTGAAGAGTGCCGTGCGACTGGCGTTGGTGTAGTCGGTGGCGAAGGTTTGGCCGCCGGTGAGGTTATAGATGAGCCAGGTATCGATGGTGCCAAACATGAGGTCGCCCGCCGCCGCGCTCTCGCGCGCGCCGTCGACGTTGTCGAGAATCCACTGCACCTTGGAGGCTGAGAAATACGGGTCGAGCGTGAGTCCCGTGCGGGAGCGCACCAGCTCCTCGCAACCCTGTTCAACCAACGCGTCGATTGCCGGCGCGGTACGACGGCACTGCCATACGATGGCGTTGTAGATGGGCTGGCCGCTTATGCGGTCCCAGACCACCGTGGTCTCGCGCTGGTTGGAGATACCGATGGCGGCAATGCGGTCAGAATGGATGCCGCTCTTAAACTGGACCTCCATCATCACGCCGATCTGGCTGGCAAGCACCTCCGTGGGATCCTGCTCCACCCAGCCGGGGCGCGGGAAGCTGGTTTTGACGCTACGACGCGCCTGGGCGACGATGCAGCCGTACTCGTCGACGATGGTCGCGAGTACCGAGGTGGTGCCGCAGTCGAGCGCCATGATGTAGGAACCGCCAAAGCTAAACGAGGCGTCTTCCATGCCCAGGCTACCTAGATTCAACGACATCGCTTACACCTTTCTATTGCATCGGGTCGGACAGGACCCGTTCGATCTCTGATGCGGGAAGCGCGCCTTGGCGCAGGATCTGGAGCTCGCCGTGCTGAAACGACACGATGGTTGAGGCGTCGCGACACGGGGTCTCACCGGCGTCGACGGCCACATCGACCCCCTCCAGGATGCGCTCCTCCACCGTGACAAAACTTGCCGGCGCGGGCGCGCCATGCGTGTTGGCGCTGGTGCAGGCAAGAGGGCTGCCGCAGGCGCGGATGAGCGCTTGCACCACGGGCGAGGCCGAAGCGCGAAGTGCCACCGTGTCGTCGGCGGCGCGCATAAAGGTCGGCACGCAGGGGGCCGCCTTGACCACGATAGTCAGGGCGCCCGGCCAGCATCGTCGTGCGAGTACGCGGGCATCTTCCGGGATATCCACGCCATAGCGGCCGAGTGCTTCGACGCCATCGACCAGCCAAGCGACGGTTTGCGTGAGTTCACGTTGCTTGAGAGTGAAGATACGGCGATAGCCGGTGCCGAGCGCAGGGACTGCGGCGCCGTTGACGGCAGCCTGCGGATCGCGCGGCCACGATGGGAATTCACTTGTATCTTGAGGCACGGCGTCCGAGAAGGCGTTGACTGCCACGGCGACACCATAGACGGTCTCGGTCGGGATCAGGGCCAAGCCGCCACAGCGGAGTACCTCGGCCGTACGCTCAACGGCGAGCCGATGCGGCTCGCGCGCTCCCTCGAATACCCGATAGACCGTCTGCATGTGTATGCCAGCCCCTTACGCTCTGGTGCAAGTTTGTTTACTGTGGGGCATTCTCGCACGAAACGTTCAACCTATTTGCCCAGAGCGCATGTTGGTTTGGTGAGCGGCTCGAGTAGTCGGTGAAAGTGAGGGAGTTAATTGAAGATTTTTAGCGCGCAAGCGTAACGGTACGATCGGGAAACTCGATGCTTGCAACCAGTTTTCCGCCGAGGCTCTCTGCGTACCTGCTCAGCGTGTCAAGCCTCATCGAACCCAATTCCCCACGCTCGAGCTCGGATACGCGTTTTTGAGAAACGCCCATCGATTGGGCGACCGACGCCTGTGTTAGATCTTTTAGCCTGCGAATCTGAGCAAGCTTATAGGCTTCGATACGATCGCGAGTCCTCTCCTGCTCGGCGGTAATGGAGTCGCGTGTTATCCCGCGAGATTCCATATACTCATGCAGTTCCATCTCGATCGAGCCTCCTTACGTGGCGACGGTATATTTGCTCGGCCTTTGGAATGTTGATCGCATACCAGCCGTTCCATTTTGCCCTTGACGATCCCGCTCGCGACTTATCACCCGCCAATAGCAATACCGCCTGGCGTTTGGGGTCAAAGGCGAAGAGGATGCGGATCACCTGCCCACCACATGAAGTCACTCTCAGCTCCTTTAAATGATGAAGCTTCGAGCCCTTGACACGGTCAACCAGTGGACGACCAAGGATGGGACCTTCCTTCTCTAGCACCAAAAGGTCTGCATAAATCTGCTTCAGCGTAGCTTCATCCTGCTCATCAAGCCAAGGTTCAATGTAATCAAGCACGATACGGTACCGATGCAGCTGATTTGACATACCTTTCTCCTTCTATAGTAGAAGTTTTACGGTATATTGCAAGAGCAAACTTGAGCAAATGTCTATTAGTTCAGCTTAAATACGCTGTTTGGGCTCGGTGACGATGGCTCGGACGATACGGGGACGATCGGTGAGGTCGCGGACGATACGCACGTCCGACAGACCCGCTTGACGGCAGAGCTCGGCCGCAGCGTCGAGCGCGCCCTCGTAGAGCTCGCAGGCAAAGAGGCCACCGGCGCGCAACATGTAGGGCGCCGCGTTGAGCAGGCGGCGGAAGATATCGAGGCCGTCGGCACCGCCCTCGAGCGCCAGATCGGGCTCAAAGTCCTTGACCTCGTGCGGCAGCGAGCGCATGACATCGCTGGGGATGTAGGGCGGGTTGGAGACGAGTACGTCAAAGGTGCCCCACTCTTCGCGGGGAATGGAGCTCACCAGGTTCGTGAGGCTGAAGGCGACCTCGTCGGACGTGAGGCCAAGCGCATCGCGGTTTTTGGTAGCAAGGTCGATGGCGCGCGGCTCGATATCGGTAGCAGTGCAGGTGACGTGGCCGCGACGCTCCCAGGTAAGCGAGAGCGAGATGCAGCCCGTGCCGCAGCCGACCTCGAGAACGCGGGCGATACGGGGCTCGGCTGGAGCAGGTACGTTGGCCTCGGCGGCATCTTGCGCGGGAGTCGTCTGTTGGTCGTTGCCCTCAATGGCGATGCCGTATTCGTCGAGCTCGGGCTCGGGGGTTTCCTCGGCATCGGCCTCGGCATCTGCTGCCTGCGCAGCGGCTTGCTCGGCCTCGCGATCGGCCAGCTCCTCGGCATAGGCACGGCTGCCCAACACATCGCTACCCAACGCCGCCTCGTCGGCAGCTGTGAGGTTGGCAGCACGGCGCTCGGCCGTCGCTCGCTCGTCGGCCAATGCGGCTTCGGCTTTGCGCGCTTGCTCGACCTCGTCGTTCCAGGGCAGCTCAGCGCGCTGACGGGTGGCAGCCTCGGGACTCAGCACCTCGGCATCCAGATAATTGAGGACTTCCTCGACGAGCATCTCGGTCTCGGGACGCGGAATGAGCACACCAGGTGCGCACGCGACGTCGATCATGCGAAACTGCGTGCTGCCGGTGATGTACTGCAGCGGCTCGCCCTTGGCGCGACGAACGACCGCCGTGTGCATGATCTCGAGCTGAGCTGCATCGAGTGTCTCGTCCATACGCATATATAAGTCGATGCGTGCCAAACCCGTGGCTGCGCACAGCAGCCATTCGGCAGAAAGACGGGGGTGCTCCTCGCCGCGCTCGGCCAGGTACTCCTTGGTCCACTCGAGACAACGCTTGATGGTCCAGATCTCGTTTGCCATGGGGTCCTCCCCTCTTAAGCGCCGGGCGGCGCGCGAATGTCGGAGCAGATTGTACGCGAGGCCAGCGCTTGGCAAGGGACGATTAAAGGCAATTATCGAGAATCAGCCCAGAATTTTGTTTGAAGTCTGCCCGAGGTGTTCATTCGTCGACGTCTAAATCTGCATCCGTCAAGCTTTTGGCAAGGTTGCCCCAAAACTGACCAATATCTAACCAAGAACTTGCCAAATCACTTGACGCACAACGCATCAAAAATCGCTCCGCGACTTCTCGGACGATTTTTCGATAGCGGACTTATGCCGTCAATTGCCTTAAGCAGGTAAGCAGCTCAAATGACATCACAGCCGACTGAATAAAATATCAAGGCGATGTCACCAATGACTCCCTACGGATCATTTGACAACCAAGGAAACGCCGATGTTTTGGCAATGTCAGCGAGCGACGTCCAGAGCGAACAAGTTGGCATGAAAAAGGCAGGGCATAGACCTTCTGGTCATGCCTTGCCTTTTGAATGACAAATTGTCGCTCTGGGCGGCGCGCAGCGTCGAGCAGTTACGGCGTTTGGTAAAACGCCGTAACTTAAACAGCCTGTGCCAGCTTCTCGGCTCGCTCGGCGGCGGCGAGCGCCTCGATCACGGTGCCGAGCTGATCGCCCAGAAGGACGCCGTTGTAGGTGGAGTTGAAACCGATACGGTGGTCGGTCACGCGGTCCTGAGGCTGGTTGTAAGTACGAATCTTCTCGGAACGGTTGCCGTGGCCAATCTGGCTCTGGCGCTCGGCGCCGAGCTCGGCCTGCTGCTTCTCGAGCTCCATCTCGTACAGACGGGCGCGCAGCATCTGCATGCAGACCTCGCGGTTCTGGATCTGGGAGCGCTGCTCCTGCGACTGCACCACGGTGTTGGTGGGCAGGTGGGTGATGCGCACGGCGGAGTAGGTGGTGTTAACGCACTGACCGCCAGGGCCCGAAGCGCAGTAAGTATCGATGCGCAGGTCGGACTGGTTGATCTGAACGTCGATCTCCTCGGCCTCGGGAAGCACGGCGACGGTTGCCGTGGAGGTCTGGATGCGACCCTGGGACTCGGTCTTGGGGACGCGCTGGACGCGATGCACGCCGGACTCGTACTTCATGACGGAGTAGACGCGGTCGCCCTCGACCTTGAACTCGATGGACTTAAAGCCGCCGGCCTCGCTGGGGCTGGAATCGAGCACGGTGGTCTTCCAGCCGCGCGACTCGCAGAAGCGCTGGTACATCTTGTACAGATCGCCGGCAAAGATGGCCGCCTCGTCGCCACCGGCGGCGGAACGGATCTCGACGATGGTGTTCTTGTCGTCGTTGGGGTCGCTCGGGATGAGCATGTACTTAATGTCTTCCTCGAGCTGGGGAAGCTTGGCCTCGTTTTCGGAGATGTCCATCTGGAGCATCTCTTTCTCATCGGCATCGGTGGTATCGTGGAGCATTTCCTTGGCGGCCTCGATGTCATCGAGCGCGCCGATGTACTCACGCGAGGCGGCGATGAGGTCGGACTGGTGTGCGTACTCCTTGTTGAGACGCGTGAACTCCTTGATATCGGAGGCGACGGCCGGGTCGGAGAGCTTCTTCTCGAGCTCCTCGTAGGCCTTGATGATCTTTTCGAGCTTGTCGCGCATGGCGGGACTCCTTTATATGCGTGAAGGTGAAAATCGGCAGAGTTGATGGGGCGCGCGGCGCCACTGCGGGGGTAAGCCCGGCTAGAACATGTCGATCTTCAGATACATGCGCATCCCTTCGCGTATGGGGTACATAGTTGCGGTCTAACCCATACATGATAGCGTGCGCAGGCAAACCTGCATATAACCCGCACGGAATGATTGGCACAAACAAACCTGACCTCATTGCATCAAGGGCTTGCTTTTTGGCTAGAGCGTTTGGAGTAGAGCGACGATGAAGCGGATGCCCTGGAGGTAGGCGCGGCGGGTGATGCGCTCGTTGGTGCCGTGGACACCGCACTCACACTCGTCGTCATCAACCACAAAGGCCGAGAAGCGAATGCACTCAGGGCAAATGTGCTGGTAGTTGGCAGCGTCGGTCGCACCGATTACGGTCGAGGGCACAATTGCTACCGGCTCGAATGATCCGTTTTCCTCCGTCCCCTTTGGATCACGGAAATAGCGGGCGGCAATGGAGCGAACCGCCTCGAGGCCGGGACCACCGATGCGCGGGGACGGCGAGGGTTCGGAGCTACCGGGGCCCAGCTCCACTTCGACACGACCGGCAAGGTCCGCCCCGGCAACCGCCTCACGGCAGCGCGCCACAACGTCGGCCACGCTCGTGCCCTCGAGCATGCGGAAGTTGATGTTGGCCCACATATCCTGCGGCATTACGTTGGCGCCGGTGCTGCCACCCTCGATCTGCGTGGGTGCGCAGGTGGTCGTCACCAGCGGATAGAGCTTCTTGCTGGCGAGGCAATCGCGGACAATGGCGCCCCCGTTGGCGGCAATTTCATCCGCCGTGTAGAGCCCCAGCTCGACGAGCTGTGCGGCAAGTAAATCGGTCACGCGCGTCGGCCACTCGATATCGCAGATTGCGGTGATGGCACGGCTGAGCACCTCGAGCGACGTGCCGCCGTAGGGGTTGGAAGAATGTCCACCTGCGCTCTTTGTCTTGAGCACAATGTCGGCATAGCCCTTCTCAGCCAGGTCGGCGTGCATGAGCCAACCCTCGCCCGCGCTGTACTCGGCATCCGAAACGATGCGGTAGTCGCCCTCGTCGATCAGGAACTCGAGCTCAACACCGCGCTCCTCGAGCGCGCGGCCGATGGCGCCTGCGCCGCACTGCGTCGTCTCCTCGTCCTGGCCAAAGGCCAGGAGCAGCGTCCGCTCGTGCTGCCAACCGTGCGCCAGCGCATACTCGACAGCCTCGAGAATGCCTGCGACCTGGTCCTTCATGTCGATCGCTCCACGGCCCCAGATGTAGGTGTCGTCCACGTGCCCGCTAAAGGGGTCGTGCGTCCAGTCGGCCTCGGTGCCCGGCACCACGGGAACCACGTCCATGTGGCCCATGAGCATAATGGGCTTGAGGTCAGGGTCGGAACCGCTAAGCGTCACCAATAGCGAATGGTCGATAGGGTCGACCTCGCCCGCCGCGAACACGCGCGGCCACGCCTGCTGCATATAGGCGCGCAGGTCGTCGAACGGCTGCCAGTCCACCGCCTCGGCATCCATACTCGAGATGGTCGGAAATGACAGCACGCGGCCCAAGCGCTCGCACGCGCCAGTTTCGTCCAAATCGGCAAAATCGTCCTCATGCGCAAAGAAGCGCCAAACCTCGGCCATGACATCCTTTCGATTGTGATGACGAGGGCCGCCCCACCGGAGCGGCCCTGCCACGCAAACATTTGCGGTTGGTTATTTGTCCTCGAGATAACGCGAGAGAAACTCGCGGGTGCGCTGGTGCTTGGGGTTGCCGAAGAGCTCGGCCGGCGCGGCGTCCTCGAGCACCACGCCCTTGTCCATAAAGACCACGCGGTCGGACACGGTTCGGGCAAAGGCCATCTCGTGCGTGACGACGACCATGGTCATGCCGTCGGCAGCGAGCTTGCGCATGACCTCGAGCACTTCTCCCACGATCTCGGGGTCGAGCGCGGAGGTCGGCTCGTCGAACAGCATGATCTGCGGATTCATGCACAGGGCACGAGCGATGGCCACGCGCTGTTTTTGACCACCGGACAGGCGGCCCACGGCGGCGTGCGCGAACTTTTCGAGTCCCACGCTCGTCAGATGCTCCATCGCGACCTTCTCGGCCTCGGCCTTGTTCATCTTTTTGAGCGTGACGGGCGCGAGCGTGCAGTTGTCGAGCACATCCATGTTGTTGAACAGGTTAAAGCCCTGGAACACCATGCCGATGTCCTCACGCAGCTTATTAATGTTGCAGCGCTCGGCCGTAAGGTCCTGGCCGTGGAACCAGATGTGGCCCGCGTCCGGGGTCTCGAGCAGGTTGAGGCAGCGCAGAAAGGTCGACTTGCCCGAGCCCGAGGCGCCGATAATGGTGACGACCTCGCCGGATTTGACGGACAGGTCGATGCCTTTGAGCACCTCGAGCGAGCCAAAGCTCTTGCGCAGGCCCTCAACGCGGATGAGCGGCTCATTGGTCTGTGCGGCGGCCGCAACGCCGGTAGTGGCGGTATCTGCCATGATAATTCTCCTCGTCTTGAGCCTAGTTGGAGCTGGGCAGCGTTGCCGAGGCCTCGGCGCCGAGCTTTTTGCCAAAGGCTTCGAGCAGGCGGCTCGCCACGAGCGTCAGGATCAGGTAGACCACGAGCGCCACGCAGTAAACCTCCATCTGGCGGTAGTACACGCCGGCGACCGTGGTAGTAGCGTACATAAGGTCGAACACGCCGATAACCGAGAGCACCGACGAATCCTTGATGTTGATGATGAGCTCGTTGGTGAGCGCCGGAATCGCGTTTTTAATACCCTGGGGGAACACGACTTTGCGCATAGCCTGCCACTGCGACAAACCCAGCGAGCGTGCTGCCTCGGCCTGCCCGGGATCGATGGACTCGATGCCGCCGCGCAGGACCTCCATCATGTAGGCGGTGGAGTTGAGCGAGATGGTGACGAGGCCGGCGGTGAAGGTACTCCAAATCTGGTTGGCCTGAGCGGTCTCGAAGCCCATGCCGCGCAAAACGGTGAAGCCCGCGTAATAGATGAGCAGGCCCTGAACCATCATGGGCGTGCCGCGCACGATGGTGGAGTAGATGGTCGCAAAGCCGCGGCCGATACTCTTAAAGAAGCGCACCAGGTCGTTATCCACGCGATCGAACGTCTGAATACGCAGGAACACAAAGAGCAGCGCCAGGAAAAAGGCGATGACGGTACCGAAGGTCGCAAGTGCGATGGTGATCTCGATGCCGCGGATAAAGAAGTCCCCGCTCTTGTAGGTCATGTAGACCAGGCTCGACAAAAAGTCGCTGGGGTTGGAGTCCGAGACAATGCTCACCCGCACCAGGTCGATAAACGACATGACGCAGCGGTCCACGAAAAAGATCGCCGCGATAGCGGCCACGACGTAGCTGCCCAGGCGCGCGCCGCGGCGGAAACGCTCGGATGCGAACGGCGACGTTTCGCGATAGTCACTCCAGTGTATAAGCTTGGTGACGAGCGCTGCCGCCGATACGACAATCCAGGCCCACAGAATCGCCCAGAGACAATCCTGGAACACGCCCGTGGGCGCCAAGAAGCTCATCGGCGTTGGGTTGCGCTGGCTAAACGCCAGACCGAGCGCCGCGATAGCGCTCGTGCCCAGATACACATAACGGTGGTCGGCCTTGATAAAGGAGGCCAGGCGATTGATGGTTTTCATGCTGCCTCCCTATGCCGGCTGACGGTCGAGGCACGCGTCCCACATCTGGTCGCGCTCCTCTTGGCTAATGCCCTTGAGTGTCTTGTCGATGAGCTTAAGCAGTTTGTCCGAGCCCTTGCGGCAACCGACATTTGCCGTGACCTCCTGCTTAAAGCCCTCGCCCTCGGCAAAGTGGATGGGGACGATACCGGGATTTTGGGCCATATAGCCCTTTTCGTTCTCCGTGTTGTAGGTCACGGCGTCGCAGGTGCCCTGCAGCAGGTTCGAAAACACCGTGGGGACCGAATCGACCGGGTTCTTGTGGACAACGCCCGGAATCTCGTCGATGACGGTGTCGAGCATGGTGTCCTTTTGGCCGAGTACCGTGGCACCGCTAAAGTCGCTAAGCTTGGTGGCGTTTTGGTAGGGAGAGCCCTCTTTTACGAACAGGCCAAAGTAGCCAATGAAGTACGGGTCGGAAAAGCCGACAGACTCCTCGCGCTCGGGCGTGGCGCTCATGCCGGCGATGATGAGGTCGATCTGGCCGTTGTTGAGCGAATCGATAAGGCCCGAGAAGCTCTGCTTGACGGCAACGGGCTCGCCACCGAGGGCCTTGCAGACGATCTTGGCGATCTGCACGTCGTAGCCATCGGCATAGGCACCCTGCACGTTGTCGATGGGGATGGTGTACTCACTGGCTTCGGAGACCTGCCAGTTGTACGGGGCGTAGGCCGCCTCCATGCCAATGCGGATCTTGTCCTTGCCGATAACGGAATCGGACAGGTCGTCGCGACCGCCGCCCGTCGTGGGCTGAACTACTTCCAGCGTGGAGGGGCGCTGGCAACCGGCAAGTGCGCCGGCGACGACAGAAGCGCTCGCAGCGAGAGCGCTACCCAAAAAGATGCGACGGCTGCATATAGGCTGCGGATGCGCGTCGCGTTGATGGGGAGAATGCATAATCTGCCTTCCCTGTTGAATCGTATGCTGACGACTTAACAGGATATACGCCACCGACCAGCAGCGCAGCACAAGCTCGAAAAATTAATAGACACGCGGTAGTCATTGGGAACGTCGATGTTTTGGGCATGCCAGCGAGCGCCGCCCAGAGCGAACAAGTTGGCATGAAAAAGGCACGGCATAGACCGCTT